>Ga0247833_1001173_pt1 | contig 44552 bp, 26 predicted proteins | sample LaCruzMarch2015__7_FD_187117 | JGI IMG/M metagenome (GOLD analysis project Ga0247833, IMG submission 187117) | Freshwater microbial communities from meromictic Lake La Cruz, Castile-La Mancha, Spain - LaCruzMarch2015_8m | ecosystem: Environmental > Aquatic > Freshwater > Lake | place: Spain...
TCGGGAATATCCGCTGGATTTTGGGTGATAAAAAACACCCCTACCCCTTTTGAACGAATCAATTTGATGATCGATTCCATTTGTTGCATCAAGGCATCGGTTGCTTCCTGAAAAACCAGGTGGGCCTCATCAATGAAAATACAAAGTTTGGGCTGCTCTACATCCCCTTCTTCCGGAAAAGAAGCATATATCTCCGCCAACATTTGTAACATAAAGGTGCTGAACAACTTGGGACGGTCTTGGATATCCGTCAACCGCACCACACTGATCACGCCCCGGCCATTTTCATCCATGCGGCACAAATCCTGCACATCAAACGAAAGTTCGCCAAAGAACTGTTCGGCGCCTTGTTGTTCCAGTTCTACTACTTTGCGCAAAATGGTTGCGGCCGTGGCAGCGCTGAACTGGCCATATTCGGCTTCCATTTCTTCTTTGCCTTCATTCCCGAGGAACTGCAACACTTTTTTAAAATCCCGCAAATCGAGCAGGGGCAAATTGCGGTCTTCACAATATTTAAAAACCACGGCCACTACCCCACCCTGGGTGTCATTGAGCCCCAGGATGCGGCTGAACAAAACTGGTCCGAATTCGACGACGGTACTGCGCAATCGCACGCCTTTTTCGCCGGAAAGCGATAAAAACTCAACGGTATTGCCGGTTGGGCGCCAGCTGATGCCAATATGTCCGGCGCGTTCGGTGATTTTGGGGTTGTCGGTACCGGGCATGGCAATCCCGGAAAGGTCGCCTTTGATGTCCATGAGCAAACAAGGGACGCCATTGGCTGCCAACTGTTCAGAAAGTGCTTGCAAGGACTTGGTTTTACCGGTACCGGTTGCGCCGGCGATGAGGCCGTGGCGGTTCATGGTGCGCAAGGGCGCTTTCACTTGAAGCCCGGAAACGGCCGTAGCATCGAGCATGGCAGCGCCCAGTACGATAGAAGGACCGGAAAAAGTGTATCCGGCCGTTATTTCTGCAGAAAAATCCGCTATTTTTGACATGTTTGTAGGCTTTGCTTTAAAAGATACGAAATTTGGCGGAAAAAAACACCCGATTCGACGCGGTAAAATTAGTACAGTAAACTGTGATTCACCTTTTTTTATTGAGCGCCTGATTAAAATTCCTAGGCGTTGAAAATACCTGCATATGCAACAAAGCAAATTCCTTGTTATGCTTTCCGATCCGGCTGCATTTACTGCACAATCTGCCCTGTATTTGAAAGTACGGGCACTGGAACACTGGATTTACCCGGATGCACTGTTGCCGTTGCTCCCTCGGGTACCTGCGCAACACCCGCATGCGCGCTTGTGGACCTGGCGCCGACGGGGATTGATCAGGTTGGTGTCTTTTTTAAAATCTCAATTTAGAGATCAATCCTTTAATGTGTTGGACGTAGGCTGCGGAAACGGCTGGATGTCGCATTATTTGTCCAAAAACCTGCCCCAGGCGCATATTTTGGGGGTAGATGTAAACCTGTCCGAGTTGGAACAGGCGGTGCGGGTGTTTCAAAGGCCTAATTTGCAATATGCTTTTGCCGATTTGGAAGCGGATGTTTTACCGGAACAACAATTTGATTTGGTTTTGTTTGCAGGTGCTTTCCAATATTTTCAAGCCCCTGAAATAGTGCTCCATGCGGCGCAGCGGGTATTGAAACCGGGCGGTTTGGTGCATATTATTGACACGAACTTTTACAAAAACGAAAGGGCGCAAGCAAAAGCCCAGGCAGGCACGCACTCCTATTATACCCAACTAAATGTACCGGAAATGGCCGCGTTTTACCACCATTTTTTAAAAAAAGATATTCCCGGAACGGATCGATTGGATACGCTGGAAGGTCGTTTTTTACAAAAAATCGGCTATTTATCGCCCTTTCCCTGGATGGAAATCCGGTTTTAGTCGATGTAACGCTTGGTCAGTCCGTCGTAAAAATCAATCCGGCGGTCGCGAAAGAAAGGCCATATACGGCGTACGTCTTCCGTCCGTTGTTTGTCGATTTCCAATACCACGTTTTCTTCCTGATGCGTACTGGTTTGGAGAAGTACTTCACCTTGCGGCCCTGCTACAAAACTTTGGCCCCAAAATTCGATTCCATTTGTAACGCCTGTCCAGTCTGATTCCGTGCCAACCCGATTTACCGCAATAACGGGCAGCCCATTGGCCACCGCATGGCCGCGCTGAATGGTAAACCAGGCACCATGTTGGCGTTCTTTTTCGGCCGGGGTATCGGTGCTTTCCCAGCCGATGGCTGTTGGGTAGATGAGTAGCTCGGCGCCAGCGAGAGCCATTAAACGGGCCGCTTCGGGGTACCATTGATCCCAACAAACCAGCACGCCCAATTTCCCCACGGATGTCTGAATCGGTTGAAAACCTATATCGCCGGGCGTAAAATAGAACTTTTCGTAATATGCCGGATCGTCTGGAATGTGCATTTTCCGGTATTTTCCAGCAATAGACCCATCTTTTTCGAACACAACGGCCGTATTGTGGTATAAACCGGGCGCGCGTTTTTCGAACAGTGAACTGACCAACACGACCCCATATTGTTTGGCGGCTGCACTGAACACCTCCGTATCGGGTCCGGGAATGGGTTCGGCGAGGTCAAACATGGCCGTTTCTTCCGCCTGACAAAAGTAGATACCGCAGTGTAATTCCTGTAAAATGACCAATTCTGCCCCTTTCGCGGCACATTCGGCGATACCTGCGATGGATTTAGCGATATTGGCTTGTTTGTCGGTCGAGCAAGTTTGCTGCACAATACCGACCTTTATTTTCTTGGATGCCATGGGCACGGATTTTTACTTTTAAAAACGGGATTGAATTTAAACGACCCCCACCGGGTACTGCATGGTAACACAGTGTAGCGAACCATGTTGCAAAATCAAGGGGCTGCAATTGATGCCGATAATTTCATGTGCCGGGAAAATATCTTTAAAAATCGTCAATGCGGCATCGTCTTGCGGCACATTGTAGGTTGGCACCAATACCGCGCCATTGATAATCAAAAAGTTGGCATAGGTTGCGGGCAGGCGGTGACCGTCTTCATCATAACAGGCATCCGGCCAGGGCAGGGGCACGAGTTGCATATCCGCTTCTTTTTTCAGTTCGGCCTCCATTTTTTGCAAGGCATCGAAATGTTCATCATTCGGGTCGGTGCAACGGACATAGGCGATGGTGTTGGTGTTGCAAAACCGTGCGAGGGTATCAATGTGGGAATCGGTATCATCGCCAGCGAGGTAACCGTGGTGCAACCAGATGATGCGTTCGACGCCAAATAATACTTTCAACAGCGACTCGAGGGCACCCTGGGAAAGATGCGGGTTGCGGTTGGGAGAAAGCATGCACTCGGTGGTGGACATGAGTACACCTGCGCCGTTGCTTTCGATGGCCCCGCCTTCGAGTGCCAAACCACCTGGCAAAAGCATCGCATTAAAAACACCTTTTTTATGTAACGTACTGGTAATGAGATTGTCTTTATTGGCTGGAAATTTCAATCCCCAACCATTGAAGACAAAATCCAGGACAACCTGTGTACCATTCGATTCATTTTCGACAGTAATGCCGCCGTGGTCGCGTGCCCAGGTATCGTTGGAATCACAGTCGACTAAGATCAGGCGGTCATCCGGGATGTTGGAAAGCAATTTGCGGGTGGCGGCTACATCCTTACAAACGACCAATACTTTTTCGAAACGCGCAATGGTTTCGGCGATTTCGATAAAACAAGGCAACACTTGATCCATGACAGCCGCCCAATCGGTATCGGCATGGGGAAAAGTGAGTTGAACCGCGCTTTGCGGCTCCCATTCTGCGGGCAAACGATATTTCATGGCGCAAAGGTACGCGGTGTTTTAAAAAACTATCGGATTACCTGCGCCGGTTCATTATTTTTTGCAAAAATGTAGGCTGTTTTTTTGCCTACCTGCACGGGACGAATCCGGCGGGTAGGGCCTTTTATCAGCACCTTGCCCATGGGTTGCACTTCTAACTGGCCTTGTGGACCAATGTGCAATATTTTCCCATAAAATGCATCGTAACGGCCCATTTCGATATTAGATTCGTAGAAATTGCCCCCCAGGAGTGCTTCTTTATTGCCGTCACCGTCTATATCCGACCAATGTGCAGCAGTGAGCGCGCTCCATTGCAGGGCATCTGGCAAATCGTGGACTTTAAATTCGAAGCCTTTGCCGGTGTTTTCAAAGTAACGGCTTTGCAGGCAATCGACACTGCGTTGTACTGATTTGCTCAGTTTTTCTTTGCCAAAAAGGTCTGAAAGGCTGAGCTTTGCATATTCTTTGGCGTACAATATTTTCTTTTTCAAGCCGGGCAAGGCTTTGATCATTTCGTCGTGGTTCGCAAACGGCAATTCGCGTCCATCAAGGTAATAACTCAAAATGGATTCTGATTGGCCATTTTCATCAAAATCCGCCACATACATGCGGACCGGTTCTTTTTCTGAGGCATGGAAACGGCTGTTTTTACCCAGGTTTCCGGCTAATAAATCGATATCGCCATCGCCATCAAAATCGGCGGGTAACACAAAATTCCACCAGCCACTGCCCGTTGCGAGTACCTTTTTTTCAAAATTGCCCCCATTATTTACAAATACGGTGATCGGTTCCCATTCGATGGCCAATACCAGATCCTGGTCGCCATCCTGGTCAATATCCGTCCAGGCGCCGCCTTTTACCAGCCCGGCTTCCTGCAGTTGTGGTGCGCGTTGGGTGGTGACTTCTTCAAATTTTCCATTTCCCATGTTCTGCAACAGGCAGGATTTGGGGGTGATGCCATACTTCCAGGGTTCAGCCCTGGCGCCAAAAAACAGGTCGGGTAAGCCATCGCCATTAAAATCGGAGGGTAAGACACAGGAGGCGGTCATGTAAATGTTTGGAAAATCGGTGGCACGGGTAAAATTGCCTTTCCCATCATTGCGGTAAAGCCGTTGTTGCATGGCCTCATCGGTGTCCCGGAATTCGTTGCCACCAGAAGCGATGACCAAATCCAGGTCGCCGTCTTTTTCAACATCAATTAAAACGGCATCTACATCCTCAAACAAACTGTCGGCAAGGAGGGCTTCGGGTGTTTTCAGGATAAATTTACCGGCTTTCGTTTGCAAGTACAGGGCCGCGCGTTCGCGTTTGGCACTTCCGAAAAACACATCTTCCAGGCCGTCGCCGTTGATGTCGCCTACGGTGAGGGCCGGTCCTTCGCGAGAAACCATCCAGGGAATGAGTTTTTCGCGGTTGAATTCGACGAAACTGTTTTCCACATGTTGGTGCCCCAGGCCCAAATCGGCGGTTACATCTTTTAGGGGAACGTATGGAATACTGTATTTTTGCCAGCGGTCGAGGTCTAATTTGGGCAGGCCCTTTTGCCAACTCAAATCGACCGTTTTATTGGAATTCCAGGATTCCAACCTTTGGTACGTGTTATCCGGCCAAATAATCAGCACTGAATCGATACTTGTCGGATCACCCAGGCCAATGTGAAGCGGAATTTGGGCGCTCGATAAAAAGCCCCGCACGGGATAAGATTCGGCACTGATGATGGATTGGTCTTTTTTGTAAGCCAGCACACGGGTGCCAATGGCGTTTAAATTATTTTCGGAGCCCTTTAATTTTAGCGACAGGAAATTGCCTTGCGTTTTTATATTTTCTGTCACTAAATTTTTATATATAAATGGCTCATCCTCAATATTATTTACAATCACATCCAGGTCGCCGTCATTATCCAGGTCGGCATAAATGGCGCCGTTAGAGAAACTGGGTAAATCGCCTTCAATCTGTAATTTCAGGTCGTTGAACTGTAATTTGCCGCCATTGTGGTAAAACTTGTTGGGGATTTTGATGCGCGGCATTTTCTCTACAATATCCAGTTCCTGCTCTTGTACGTGGTTGGTGTTGTCTTTTAACTTCAACTCCCGGTCCTCCTGAAATTTCACATAATCAATATCATTCATGCGGCGCGGAATCCCGTTGCTTACAAACAGGTCTTTGTAACCGTCTTCATCAAAATCGAGCATCAGGGCCGACCAGGACCAATCGGTCGCCGCGATGCCCGAAAACAGGCCGATTTCGCTAAATGTTCCATCGGTATTGTTTAGTTGCAGGTTGTTGCGGGTATATTGGTACGCGTAACCGATGTTGATTTTATGGTTAAACAGATCGTAGGTGTCTTCGCCCAGCGAACTTTTCAGGATAAACGGATCTTCGGGCAACATATCGAGCGAGAAAATTTCCGACCAGCCATCGTTGTTTACATCGGCAATTTCGACGCCCATGGTAAACTGGCTGGTATGCATCATTGCCTCTCTGCTCATTTCTTTGAAGGTTCCGTTGCGCTGGTTGATATAGAGGTAATCATTTTCGTGAAAATCGTTGCCAATGTACAAATCCGGGTAGCCGTCGTTGTTTACATCGCCTGCCACTACGCCCAAACCGTAGCCGATCACGTTGCTTAAAATGCCGGAATTGGGGGTTACATCTACAAAACCGCCCTTGTCGCTGCCATCGGGTTGCCGTACCAAAGGGCCATCATTGCGCAACAATTTGTCGCCCGCCAATGGGTGCGTTACATCAGCAAAGGTTTTACGCGGACCAAACGTGCCATTGTGGTGTACCGAATGGTTGAGTTGAAACAAATCCAGGTCGCCATCGAGGTCGTAATCAAAAAAGACGGCCTGGGTGGCAAAACCGACCAAATCCAGCTTGTAATAAATGGCTTCATCCGCATAAACCGGAATACCATTTTCGATGCCTTTACACACAAACAACTGGTTTTGGCCCTTAATGTTTTGATATTCACCGAGTTGTCCTACGTACAAATCGAGCATGCCGTCATTGTTGATATCCACCACACTCACGCCGGTCGTCCAGCCATCCATACCCGCTACACCCGCTTGCTCGGTAATGTCTTTGAATTTGAGGTTTCCTTCATTGAGGAACATCTTATTCGGCCCCATGTTACTGGTAAAATACAAATCGACCAGGCCATCGTTGTTAAAATCGCCCGCAGCAACCCCACCTCCGTTAAAAAAATACATGTAGTTAAACACGTTAAAGGCACCGCTTTGCCGCAATACATTTTCAAAATCGAGGCCTGTTACGTCTTTGCGCAACAATTGAAAAACGGGGTCGCCTCCTTTTGTTTTTTGACAAGCGGAGAAAAGTACTACCACGATAAACCCAATCAAGCGAAACGAAGCAAATTGAAATATTTTCATTTTACAATACATAAAAAACTGTTAATCAGTTATTTTTATTTCAGTTGAAACAAGCGTGGTTGCTTGTTATTGATCGTAACCAGCAGGTTTTTCTTGCCATTTACGGGCAGTAAAAGGAGCGATTTCACATCACCCCGCACAAAAAAGCCGCTGTCGCGATTTTCGATGCGCAGGTATTGTCCGTTGCCCTGGTTGAGGAGTACGTGCCCGAAACTGGCGTCCAATTTGGAATACTGAGGCATAAAACCGGCATCATTTCCAGCCAGGACCAGGTCGTTTTTGCCATCGCCGTTGAGATCTTGTACAAAAATGGCTTTTACACAAGACAATTGCACTTCAGCGGGCAGGGCTTGCAGGGTAAAATTGCCCTGGCCGTTGTTGATGGCCACAGCGGATTTGAAATAATTTCCTTCGCGTACGAGGGATGCCTTAATTTTATCCTCCGGAAGCAATTCCTGAATAGCCTTTTGGGCATAATCGACATGCTTGAGGTTTTGTTTTTTCAGCAAAGGCAGTTGGGAGGTCAGTTCCTTTTTCAGCGGAATCGGCATGTCTTTCCCGTTGAGTTGACGGGTCATGATTTTTTCGATGGTTCCGTTGTTGTCGAAGTCGTTGATCCACAATTTGGCGGGGTGTTCGGCATCGCCTTTTACATAAAAGTTCTCGCCGCGGTTGCCCAGGATTAAATCCTGATCGCCATCGCCATCCACGTCATCCGATTGAATGGCATACCACCAGCCCGCATATTGGTCGAGGTTGGTTTTTACTTTTTCCAACAGGCCGTTTTTAATTTCAAAGATGGAAGGACTCCCCCACTCCCCTACTACGACCAATTCGGGCGTTGCGTCGCCGACCAAATTACTCAGGCAGGCGCTGGTGACCATGCCTAATTTGGCAAAATCGGGCGCAAGCGACTTGGCCATGTCATGAAAATTGCCTTTTCCGTCATTTTGGTACAGGAAATGGCGAGGCGGCACCCCATATTGCGCAGGAATGCTGCGGCTTCCTACAAACAGGTCAAGGAAGCCGTCCTGATCATAATCGAACGGAATTGCCACGGCGGTGTTGTATCCATTGAGGGGCAGGGCGCGTTCATTGAGGGTAAAATGGCCTTTTCCGTCGTTGAAATACATCCGGCTTTGCATAAAGCGGGAGTTCAGGGGCTGTTCGTTGCCACCTGAGCCAACAAACAAATCAGCGTCTTTATCACCATCGGCATCAAAGAAGCATATATAGGTGTCTTCAAAAATAGAATCGCGGTCAAATGTTGCGCGGTCGGAACTATTGAAGGTTCCGTTGGCGGTTTGCAAGTATAATTGACCAGATTGTCCGGCCGCGCCTCCGATGAACACATCCTGGCGACCGTCGCCATTCACATCAGCCACTGCAGCGCAGGGCCCTTCGCGGGATAACATCCTGAAACTGAGGCCTTCCTGGTAAAAGTCTACAAAAAGATCTTCGCGGTGTGCAACGAAAGTGTTGGCAATTGGCTTCATGAGCGCCGTTGCTGTATTGTCGTATTGGTATGGATTTTTGAAGGTGGTGGGGTGCGCATCTTTCCAGGACAATTGGAGGAGTGTATCAATGGCAGGGGCATACACCGTCGTTTTTTGCCGATCGGGCCAAATGACTACAACGGAATCGACATGGTCCGTTTTTCCGAGGCCGAATACCATTTTATAATCCACGGAAGATTGAAAACCGCGGGAGGGATGTACTTGAAAGTTGAGTTGTTCGGCACCGCGGTATACCGAAGCCATAGCGCCGATGGCAAAGGTGTTTTGGTCTTTCCCGTGCAGACTGATACTTAGGTAATGCGGTTTATTGCCCGAATTTTCTGCTTTATTTCGGTAAACAAAGGCATCCTGGTTGACATTATTGATCACCAAATCAAGGTCGCCATCGTTGTCGAGGTCGCCATAAGCCGCGCCATTCGAGCAAGAAGGAGTGGTAAAGCCCCATTTTTCGCCTGCATCTTCAAACGTCAGGTTGCCCTTGTTATGAAAAGCCTTGTTGAGGATGGGTGTGGAGGGCATTCGATTCAGGATTTCATTGATTTGTTCTTTTTTGCCGGTGAGTGCCATTTTTTGCACCACTTCATCGGCGAAAAAGTCGATAAAATCCTGGTTAATCACATCTTTATAAATGCCGTTGCACACATAAATATCGCGCAAGCCGTCGTTGTCGGCGTCGAACATCAGCGCGCCCCAGCTCCAATCGGAAGCCGCCACCCCGCTGAAATGGGCGATTTCGCTAAAAGTTTGGTCTTTATTATTGAGTTGCAGGCAGTTTTGCATGTATTGATGGTAAAAACCGCGCTCTTGTTTCAGGCTGTAGATATTATAATTTTCAAAAACCGTCGTCGTTTTTAACCTGGTTTCGTCGGAGGGCAACATTTCGGTGGTGAAAATTTCAGGAAAGCCGTCATTGTTGATATCAGCCATATCGGAGCCCATGGAAGCATGGCTAATGTGCTCCATCCAGTTTTCAATTTCCTCTTTAAATGTTCCGTTTTTTTGGTTGATATAGAGGTAATCGCGTTCAAAAAAGTCATTGGAGATGTAGAGGTCGGGCCAAAAATCGCCATTGACATCGCCCACGGTAACGCCCAGGCCGAAGCCGATCAAACTGCCATAAATTCCGGATTGGCGGGTAACATCTACAAAACCGCCTTTTCCGTTTCCTTGTGGGGGGCCGTCGTTGCGGAAAAGTTTGTCACCGCCGCCTTTTAGGAAATCGGCTACTGGCCATTCATCTGCGTATAATGCGCGGTTATTGCTATAATTGAGGGTATTAACCGGCATAAAACTGTTGTTGAGAATATAACAGTCGAGGTCGCCATCACCGTCGTAATCGAAAAAAGCAGCGTGGGTGGTGTAGCCCGTTTCATTGAGCCCGTATTCAGCGGCTTTTTCTTCAAAAACAGGGATCCCATCGGGGCCGACGCCTTTGTTGATAAACAGTTCTTTTTCAGGGAGTTCGTCGCGTTTATAGCCCGCATTACACACAAAAATATCGAGCAGTCCGTCGGCATTAATATCGACCATGACGACCCCGGTGCTCCAGAATTTTTTACCTGCTACACCGGCTTTTGCGGTAATATTTTCAAATTTAAAATTGCCTTTGTTGAGGAACAGTTGGTTATCCCCCATATTAGAGGTAAGGAACACTTCCGGCAGGCCGTCGTTGTTCAGGTCGCCGATCGAAACCCCGCCCCCGTTGTAGAAGTTACGGTAGCTAAAAATGTTAAAATCTTCGGTATTTTCTACCTTATTAAAAAATTGGATACCGGTTTGATTGGCCTCCAATTTTTCGAAGAGCGTATCCGATTTTTTCTCCGGTTGTTTGCATTGGAGCAGGCATACTGCTACCAAAAGGAGCATGGCAAATTTTGGACGTAATTGCATGGTGTGTAGGTAGAATTTATGCCAAAAGTACGGATGTCGCACTGGATTAGGTCATTGAAAAAGCAATTTGTGCCTCTATAAATACAATAGGTCGCCCTTGTGAGGCGACCTATTGAAATATGCACTTGAATTGGGTGAACTCAATTCAAATTAGTATCCTGTATTCTGTTTCAAGTTTGGATTAGAGTCCAAAGCTTGTTGTGGAATTGGGAAAAGAACGCGGAAGCCTTCTGTGACATTTTTGTCCTGCCAGGTATCATCGAACGTTTCGAAACGCACTTGGTCGATACGACGGATACCTTCCCAGTACAATTCACGTCCGCGTTCGTCGAGCAACTTGCCAGCATCCAAAGAAGGAAGTGCAGAAGCACCGCGTACTGCGCGCAGTTCGTTTACTTGCTCCAAAGCAGATTTAGAAGCAGAACCGCCACGGAAAGTAGCTTCTGCTTTCATCAAGAATACATCTGCGTAACGCAACATGATGTATTTACCTGCATTAGATGGGTGGTATTTGATTACACGAATACCTTTTTCAGTACCAGCACCAGAGAGCGGCACGTCACGTGTGAACGCCAATGGCTTTTGGTTACGGGTGTTGGTGATTTGTGTACCATCATCTTTGAGCTGTTGGCCCAACAAGAAACCACGACCGATACCAGAGAATTTAGAACCATCTGGAGCAGGGTAGTTACCGATACGTTGGTCATTTGCTTCGAACTTGTCGTAGAAATCAGCCAAAGTAGCAAAACCATTCCAACCGCTAGGGTCGTTGTCGTAGTGCAGGGTCATGAACCAACGGTTCTGTGGAGAACCATCTACTGAAGTGAAGATGATTTCTTTTGTAGCGTTGGTGCCGAAGTTGGTAAAGTATTCTGTTTCAAGCGAGTATCCATCAGCAGTAACCGCATCGCAGTAACCAATTACTTTGTTCATATCCGCAGCATCGAAGGTATAAGGACCTTCAGGGCGTGCAGCTTTGTAAACAGCCTTGTTGAGGTACAAACGAGCCAACAACGCGTTAGCAGCTGCTTTAGAAGCAGTTACGTTTGTAGCAGAAGGGCCAACCGTTGGCAAAGAAGGCAATGCTTCTTCCAGGTCTTTTACGATCAGGTCGAATGCTTCAGAACGGGTGTACACTTTAGGATTCACTTTCACACCGTCGTTTACACCACGGTCAGGAACTTGTCCGAACAAGTCCATTACGTGGAAGCGATAGAATGCGCGCAGGAACTTGGCTTCAGCAGCTTGTACAGGGCTTGGGTTAGAAGCAAGGATCTGGTTGCATTTGTAGGAACGAGAGTTCAATTGGTTCCAAGATCCCAGTACATAAGCATGGGTTGGATCCCAAGTGTGCTGGTGCAGGGTACGCCAAACACCGTTATCACCCCAATCCACACCGCGGGTTGGTGGAATCATTTCGTCTGATACGTGATCGTACAGCGAGAAGATATTAGCCTGGTCGGTGAATGCGCTCAGGTCTTTGTATGCAGAAAGCAACAACGCACCGGCGTCACCAGCAACGAAAGCACCGTCACCGGTATCCAAAAGAACCGAGTCAACCTCGTCCACTTTCAGATCTGTGCAAGCTGATACCAGGAAAAGTCCTAGCAATGCAGTTGCAAAAATTTTAGAAAATTTATTGCGAATCATATTGAAAGTAGTTTTAATGATTTAGAAAGAAACACTCGCACCGATTACAAATGATTTTGCACGTGGGTACGCTGAGTAGTCGATACCAGCAGAAGGTACATTGTCAATTGATTTGCTGGTATTTACTTCTGGATCCTGGCCGCTATAGTTGGTGAATACCGCGAGGTTTTGCACCGTTGCAAACAAGCGGAATGCAGAAATATAGTTGCTTTTCACAGGGAACTGGTAGCCGAGCGAAATGTTTTGCAAACGAACGAATGACGCTTTTTCCAAGAAACGGGTAGAAACGTCTGGAGCGTTCAGGTTTGACTCTTTGCTTGACGCTACATCTGCAGTCACGTTACGACCATTGGCAAGAGCGCCTTTGGTGAAGTAAGCGTTTGCTGTGTTGTTGTACACGTACTGACCGAACTGACCATTAAAGAAGAAGCTAAAGTCGAAGTGCTTGTAGCTGAAATTGTTGGTCAAACCAGTGTTCCATTTTGGCAATGGGCTTGCACCGGTAAATACTTGTACGTCACCTTTACCTGTATACTTTGTGATACCGTTGTCATCGTATCCGTCGAATTCACGGATGAAGAAGGCATACAATGATTGGCCTTCAGCGATACGTTGCGCAAAAGCACCAGACAAACCTTGTCCGTTAATTTCACCTGTATTGATCAAACCACCGAAATTTTTCACTTCGTTTTTGTTGTAAGCGCCGTTCAACAATACACTCCAGTTGAAGTCTTTAGAAGCAACAACAGCAAGATTCAAAGACAATTCAACACCTTGGTTGATTACATCTGCGTCCAGGTTGGCGTAGTTAAAGTCGTTTGAAGCAGGTTGTGCTGTTCTAACCTGCAATAACAAATCACTTGTATTTTTGTTGTAAAAATCCAAAGAGCCCGATACGCGACCTTTTACAAAGGCGAAGTCAATACCCAAGTTTAACTGAGAAGTAGTTTCCCATTTCAAATCAGGGTTTTGGAAGGCCACATCGCCCAAACCGCCACCGTTGATTGCGCCACCTGTATCAATATCCCAATCGTTGTAACGTTGGCGACGTTGGTAGCGATTACGAGGAATTTCCTGGTTGCCTGTTACGCCATAGCCCAAACGCAGGCCCAAATCAGAGAACGCTTCTGGTACAAATGCTTCTTCGATCAAGCGCCATTTGAAGGCGAAAGATGGGAAGTAACCGTATTTGTTGTTGCCACCGAAACGGGTAGAACCGTCGGCGCGCAACGTTGCAGTAAAGAGGTATTTGTCTGCGATGCCCAAGTTCACACGACCGTAGTAAGACTGTAATTCGTCGGTGCTGTTTGAAGAGTTTCTACCAACAATGCTGTTGCTACCGCTAGCCTGGTTTGCAGAAGCAAAGTTGTTGATCATGATGTCCAGATCAGATGTCTGGAAGTTCGTCATTTCGAAAGACTTCGTTGCAAGGCTGAAGCTTTGGTAAGAGTAACCCAATAAAGCAGTCAGGTTGGTGTTGCCAAAAGACTTCGTATAAGTGAAATAGTTTTCCCACAGACGGTTGTCCATTTCAACATCAGCAAGGTACAAACGGCCTTTGCCTGCTACTGTGTTCGTATTCAGGTCGCGTGAAAATGCTGCTTTGCGCGAAGACATAGACTGATCGAAACCTACCACCGTTTTGAAGGTCAAACCCTCAATGATTTTGTATTCTGCACTGATGTTACCCAAGGTGCGGATGGTTTTGGTAAAGTCTTTCGACAATTCCAAAATCGCCACTGGGTTTGCTTCTGTACGGCTAAATTGGTACAATGAATCTGCAATAGTACCGCCTTGACGTTTGATTTTAACTGGGTTTGTTGGATTTGATTTCAACGCAGTACCCAACAAGTCACCTTCAAAACCTGCATTGTTACCAATAGCAGCATTATCGTCATGGATAGAAGAAACGGTTACATTGGTTCCAATGGTCAAACGATCATTGATGAACTTTTTGTTGCCGCTAAAACGTGCAGTCAAACGCTTCATTCCGCTTTCGCGCACGATACCTTGCTGATCCTGGTAGCTCAAACCGAAACGGTAATCGCTGCCGGCAGAAGATGCACCGTAAGAAAGGTTGTGGTTGTTGGTCATTGCAGTACGGAAAATCTGGTCTTGCCAATCTGTGTCAGCACCACCGTTTAACGCAGCAGCAGCAGGCGCACCATTAATATCGCCATAAGCCTTCAAAAAGTCTGCTGCATTCAACAAATCATACTTTTTGGTGATTTTGCTCGCAGCCAAAGAGTAATCGTAGCTAATGCTTCCTTTTGCAGTACCGCCTTTTTTGGTTGTGATGATTACAACGCCATTTGCACCGCGTGAACCATAAATCGCTGTAGCAGAGGCATCTTTCAGGATGTCGATGCTGGCGATGTCGTTCGGGTTCAAGAAGTTGAGTGGGTTACGGGCAGAGCTGCTACCGAAACCTGCATCAATACCGCCAGAGCTGGTTTCATCACCGCTCAAAGGCACACCATCTACTACGAAAAGTGGGTTATTACCACCACGTACAGAAGAAGTACCGCGAATACGAATGCTTACACCTGCACCCGGCTCGCCGCTTGCGCTGGTGATTTGTACACCGGCTGCACGGCCTTGAATCAACTGTTCAGGCGAAGAAATAACGCCGCGGTTGAAACTGCCTTCCGTTACAGAGGTAACCGCACCGGTAGCGTCTGTTTTACGGATAGAACCGTAACCAACTACTACTACTTCGCTCAAGGCATTGCCTGGAGCCAAAGACTGGTTCACTTCGTTAGAAGCGCCCAAGGTGATTTCGGTTTCTTTGTAACCAGTGTAAGCAAAACGCAATTGCGTTGAACCTGCTGGAACTTCCACGCGGTATTTACCGTCGATGTCTGTTACAGCGCCCCGTGTAGTACCAACCACTGTAACTGAAGCGCCAATGAGTGGTTCATTGGTTTCAGCATCCGTGATTTTACCTGTTACAGTGCGTTGAGCCGACGCGATGTTGGCTGCAAGCACCATGCAGACCAACAGGAATCCGCATTTTAAGTAAGTGTTAAAAAACTTCATACGAAACAGAATTAAGTTAGTGAAAAAGTGTGTTCACAAATGGGTGAATCGTTAAATAATGCCAGATACGGAAAATCATACTTTCCCGCACGATTTGTTTAAAATCAGATTGGCAGGATTTTATTTGGTAAGAGGCCAGTAGCATTCAATAAGGCTAAGGTGGTGGTGGAAATGCTATAGCGGGGCTAAGGTATGTAATCATCTGCTAATCCAACCAAATCTTTTTTCAAATTTTTTACTAATACCTCCTCCCCAAATTATATTTTGAATACGGAATAGGAGTTCCCAAAGCGCATAACACATTTATTTTCTGCATTTTAAAATTAAATTCTCAACGCTTTTCTATCATTAATTTAACATTATTTTTGCGGCGCATTCTGTTTCTTTTTCACCAATCAGGTACACCATACTACTGATATGCGTATTTTTTCTGTTATCTCCACCATTCTTTTGGTCAGCATCGCTCAGGCTGCCTCCTTCGCACAAGGCATGGTTGCCGCTGACCCAACCCTCAATGCAAACAAGGTTTCCTGGCTTGAACGCCGGATTGACCTGGGTGAAATACCGCAAGGCGTTCCGATTATGCGGGAATACCACTTGAAAAATATCAGCAAAGACACCCTTTTATTGCAGACTGTAAAAAGTGGATGTCACTGTACCACCGTTAAATGGAAGGAAGCGCCCATAGCGCCAGGTGAAAGTGCTACCATTCAGGCCACCTTTGATGCAGAAAAGGAAGGCCCATTTTATAAAATCATCACGGTAACCACTAATTTTGATCCTAACACCCCCGTTGCATTTACCTTGACGGGCACTGTGCTGCCCAAACCGGTAAAGAACTAATCCATTCACACTGGAAAAGTGCAGCAGTATTAGGAAGATTGTCCAGATGAATTATACCTTTGCAGCGCTCTTACCTGTCCGACCGAATCTAACACCGGCATTCATTAGAAAATATACCAACCTTTATCATGGCAAAAAAACGCATTGCAATCAACGGTTTTGGCCGGATTGGCCGCCTTACATTTCGCAACCTGGTTAAAAGAGACGACGTTGAGGTAGTAGCAATCAACGACCTGACGGATAACCTCACCCTTGCACACCTGCTCAAATACGACACCATGCACGGTCGTTTTGAAGGCACGGTATCGCACGACGATACTTCTATTACGGTAAATGGCCACAAAATTGCAGCCCTTGCTGTAAGAAACCCGGCTGATTTGCCTTGGAAAGACCTTCAAGTAGATGTTGTGTTAGAATGTACCGGTATTTTCCTCGATCGCGAAAAAGCAGGTTTGCATTTGCAAGCAGGCGCGCGCCGCGTGGTACTTTCTGCACCACCCAAAGCGGATGATGTTCCAACCTTTGTGATTGGCGCTAATCACACAGAAATTAAAGATACAGATACCATTCTTTCCAACGCATCTTGTACGACCAACTGCCTGGTTCCAATGATTTTGGTACTTGATAAAGCATTTGGCGTTGAGAACTTCTTTATGAATACGATCCACGCTTACACAGCGGATCAAAACCTGCAAGACGGCCCACACCGCGATTTGCGTCGCGCGCGCGCTGCCGCTCAAAACATTGTACCAACCAGCACCGGCGCTGCAAAAGCAGTAACCATGGTTGCTCCACACTTGAAAGGTAAAATTGCAGCACATTCTTTGCGTGTTCCAGTTGCAACGGGTTCTGTAACCGATGTGGTTGCTACCTTGAAAACTGCCGCTACCGTGGAAGAAGTAAATGCAGCCTTTAAAGCAGCAGCCGATAGCCACTTGCAAGGTATCCTCGAATATAACACCGACGAAATCGTGAGCAGCGATATCGTACGCAATACACACTCTTGCGTGTTTGATGCACCGTTGACACAAGCCAATGGCAGCATGGTACGCGTAGTGGGTTGGTACGACAATGAAGCAGGTTACTCTGCCCGTTTGTCGGACTTAGCTGCGATGGTTTAGTCTTTTCTTCGATTCATGCAACGTCGCCTGACATCGAACTCCCAAGGGTTTATCAGTCTTTCAACAGATTGATAAACCTTTTTTATTTGGGTATTTGCCTTTAGAAACGATCATTCAACCACTATATCATGAAAATTAACTTTGCTGGCAAAAAAGCATTGGTTCGCGTGGACTTCAATGTGCCTTTGGACAAACAATATAACATCACAGACGATACCCGCATTCGGGAAGCGGTGCCTACCATTTTGGAAATCCTGAAAGAAGGTGGCTCGGTTATCCTGATGTCGCACCTGGGTCGCCCGCTCGAAAAACTGAATGCGGACGGCAGCATCAACAAGGAAAAATTCACGCTCAACCACCTGGTGAAACACCTGAAGAAGAAACTAAAGGTAAAAGTGCAATTTGCCGATGATTGCGTGGGTAAATCGGCGGTTAAAAAAGCCGCAGCGCTCAAACCCGGCGAAGTTTTATTGCTGGAAAACACGCGTTTTTACCCGGAAGAGGAAAAGGGCGACGAGGCTTTTGCCAAAAAATTGGCCAATCTGGCTGATGTGTATGTGAATGATGCATTCGGAACGGCCCATCGCGCGCATGCGAGCACGACCATCGTGGCGCACAATTTTGATCAAAACCACAAATGCTTCGGCATGCTGATGGAACGCGAAATTGAGAACGCGGATAAAGTGATTAAAAACTCCGTAAAACCGGTGACTTGTGTAACTGGTGGCGCCAAAGTAAGCGATAAATTGTTGCTGCTCGAACGCTTCCTCGATTTTGCAGACAATATTATTATCGGTGGCGCTATGGCCTACACCTTTATGTTGGCTAAAAAAGGCCAGGTGGGCAATTCCCTGGTAGAACAGGATCGTGTGAAAACGGCCAAAGAATTTTTGGCCAAAGCCAAAGCGGCGGGCGTGAAAGTGTTTTTACCTAAAGATTCTGTTTGTGCCGATAAATTTGCCGCAGACGCCAACACCCTCGTTGCACCCAGCAACCTGATTCCCGATGGTTATATGGGATTAGATATTGGCCCAGCTGCCGCAAAAACATTCGCGGGTGTGATCCGCAAAAGCCAAACCATCATCTGGAATGGCCCGATGGGTGTTTTTGAAATGCCCGCATTTGCCGAAGGTACTAAAACGGTGGCTAAAGCCGTTGCCAGTGCTACCAAAAAAGGCGCCTACTCGATGGTCGGTGGCGGCGACTCGGTTGCGGCGGTCAATCAATTAAAATTAACTAAAAAGGTGAGCTTCGTGAGCACGGGCGGCGGTGCCATGCTGGAATATCTGGAAGGGAAGGAATTGCCGGGTATTAAGGCGATTCGTAATTAATGATGAATGATGAATGATGAATGATGAATGATGAATGATGAATGATGAATGATGAATGATGAATGATGAATGATGAATGATGAATGATGAATGATGAATGATGAATGATGAATGATGAATGATGAATGAAATTAAAATTGGCTCATAACCAACACGTTATAAGCCAATTTTTAAATAAATAGTCTTCTTTTTTTCTAGATAATCATGGTTGAAACACCATATTCATCATTCATCATTCATCATTCATCATTAACCTAATACTAATACCCCTTATTCTGCTGAATAGAACCATCGGTCAAATCGACTTCTGTTTGGGGGATGGGCAGGAGTTCGTGTTTGTTGGCGATGAAGGGTTTGCCGGCGGCGGTTAGGACGGATTCGGCGCGGCCCCAACGGGCAAGATCGAACCAGCGGTGTTGTTCCATGGCCAATTCGACGCGGCGTTCTTTGTAAATTTTTTCGCGCAGTTCGTCTTTTACCATGGTGGTTACGTCTGGCAGGAAAAAAGTACTGGTTCCGCGGGCGCGTTTGCGAATTTTATTGAGGTAAACCAAGGCTTCGGCGGGTTTGTTGTTTTCATTGAGCGCTTCGGCGGCCAACAACAACACATCGGCGTAACGGAGTATCCGAATATTGCCCGGGCCATTGTCTTGTAAACCCGGATGGTTGGGTACCCAGGCTTTTTGGTTAAAACGTTCGCCTACAATTTCCGGGTTGTCTTGTACCTGAGCGGAACCATCGGGTAATACTTCACCCACGTACAAAACGGTGGCTTCGCGGCGCACATCGCCTGGTTCGTAAGCAGCAACCAAATTATCAGACGGGCGGTTAAAGCCCCAGCCTAGGTTGGGAACGCCCCGCACCCCTTGCACCATATTATAAGGTGAAGCACCCGGGCTGGCAGCTTGTTGGGTTGGCAAAGCAGCGGCCTGAATTTCAAAGATGGATTCAAGTCCATTTTCGCCAACCGCGAGGAAATTATCGGTATACTTTGGCAAAAGGTCGTATTTGCCACTGTTGATGATTTCAAGGCAGTATTTTTCTGCATTCACGAAGTCTTTTTTTACCATATACAACTTGGCGAGCAATCCTTTTGCAGCGCCTTTGGTGGCACGACCGAGGTCATTGGCGGCATATCCGTCTTTTTCTGGAAGCGCTTCGATGGCATCTTTCAAGTCGGATTCGATTTGGGCATAAACTGCTTCTTTGGGTTGCCGGGCCTGGGCATAATATTCGTCGGCGGTAAGTACTTTGGTCACCAAGGCCAAATCGCCAAACCATTGCACCAAAAGCAAATAGCTGTGGGCACGCAAAAACTTGCATTCGGCTAGCAGGCGATTTTTTAAGGCCGCATCCATTTCGATGCCCGGAATATTTTCAATAGCCACATTTGCCCGTGCAATTGCTTGGTAATAACCACGATATGCGTTCGAAAAGTAGGAATTTGTTGCATCGAAGGTAAGACCGTCTACTTCAGCGGCAGGCGGCTGGTCGTTGGGGGTAGAGCCTTTGTCGGCATCATCACTGATGATATCGGTGATGCCGATATAGCCCAAGCCGACACAATCGAAAGAGCGGAATTGGTTGTACACCGCATTGGTAGCCTGCACGGCATGATCGGCGGTTTTAAAATATTGGTCGAACACCAATTGACCGGTTGGGGTACGATCGAGGAAATCTTTTTGGCAATTGGTTTGCACCAGCAAAAGGAGCAGGAGGGCAAAACTGATTTTATAGTTCATAATGCGTAATTTTTTTGTGAAAGGAGTTTTTTGAACGTTTAAAAGGTAACATTCATGCCGAATATCAAGGTTTTATTCATCGGATAGTTCAAATTGTCTATCCCGGCTTCATACACGCTGTTGTTGGGGAATTCGGTGCTGTAACCGCTGTAATTTTGTTTGGTCCACAAATTCGTGCCACTTACATATACGCGCAAGCGGGAAAGACGGATTCGGCTCAACACATTTTCCGGCAGGCTATAACCCAAAACGACGCTGCGCAAGCGCAAGAAACTGCCATCTCCAATCAGAAAACTCGACATGCGGTAGTTATGGCCACCGTTGGTAACACGGGGCGCTGTTGCACCGGTGCTCGTTTCGCTGGTCCAGCGGTTGTCATAATACACACTTTCCCAATTGTACACACCGAACCTTGAAGTTGCTTTTGCATTGAGCACCCTGTTTCCTTTTACACCAAAAAAGTCGGCGTTGATATCAAAGCCTAAAACCTCTAGTCCGCCCGAAAATCCATAGGTAAGGGTTGGGATTGGGCTACCCAGGAACGTGCGATCCTTTTCGGTAATCACCCCATCGCCATTTTTATCGGCAAAACGCAGGTCGCCTGGCTTTTCTGTTCCAATTTTGGGCAGGGTATTGAGTTCGGTTTGGTTTTGGAAAATACCCGCCACTTCATATCCATAGTAGGAACCAATGGGTTGACCCACCACGGTACGGGTAGCAAAATCGCCGCTTGGCAATTGTGCGGCAAAAATTTCAGACCGGCCCTGGTTCAATTTCATCACTTCATTTTCGACGGTCGAATAGATGATACCTAGGTTATAGGCAAATTTTTCGCGTTTTTCGCGCCAGTTTACAGAAATATCCCAGCCTCGGTTACGCACTTCGGCAGAGTTAACAACCGGCGCGCCCAAGGACCCCACATAACTTGGAATGGGCAATTCGGCGAGAATATCATAGGTAAAGCGGTTGTACCAGTCTATTTCTGCACTGAATTTACCTTTAAAAAGGGCAAATTCGAGGCCCATATCGGTTTGTGTGGCGGCTTCCCACCGTACCGAGGCATTGGCATATCGGATGAGCGTCGCCCCGGAATAAATTTGCTGATCGGGACCGAATACGGCATACAATTCATCTTCAATAAATCCGAGCGATGGGTAGGTTTGGGTTTTGTCATTGCCCACAATACCCCAGGATGCGCGGAATTTGAGGCGATCAAACAATTTTTGTCCTTGCAGCAATGGTTCTTGAATAATATTCCAGCCAACTGCTACCGATGGGAAATAGCCCCAACGGTTGGATTTGGAGAAACGGGAAGAACCATCGGCGCGCATCGAAAAAGTAAGCAAATACCGGTCGAAAAAAGTGGCGTTGGTGCGGAACAAATAACTCAACATAGCCCAATCCGAACCGCCTTCGCCATTTGGCTGCAGGGTATCGTTGACCACATTGCGGAAATTATCGGTGTATTCTTGCATGGTTTGTCCACCCAACACATTCAGGTGCATAAACGAAAAATCCCGGTCATACGTCAGCGTATTTTCCCACAGCCAGGTATTCTTTCCTTCTTTGCTAAAACTATTGCGGTTGAGGTTGTTCAGTTGTGATGCTGACACCTTATAAGTAGGCTCGATAAAAGTCACTTTTTGCCGACGGCGGTCTAAGCCAAAATTACTGCGAAAACGGAGGTTTTTTAAAATCTGCACATCAGTATAAACACTTCCTACCCAACGGTTTACGCGACCGCGCCAGTTACTTTTATAGAACAAATCGGCGGCAGGATTCGCCAATGCCAAGCCGAAAAAGGTAGGATCGGTGAATGCGCCCGTGCTGTCGCGCTCACCGAATACAGGCGGCATGCGGTAGGCAGAACCGGTTACGCCACCGAGCACCGTTTTATTGAGTTCGCCAGAATAAGCGATGCTTGTACCAATTTTTACCAGGCGGTGGATGGGATATTCGCCATTAAAACGCGCGGTTCCGCGTTCAAAGCCGGTTTTTTCCAGAATACCTTGTTGGTTGAAATAGTTTCCAGAAACGTTGTAGGTCAGTTTTTTCAGTTTACCCGCAATGCCCAATTGCACATTGCCCATGGGGGCAGGGCGGTAAATTGCATCTTGCCAGTCGGTGCCTTCTCCAAGTGCAGCAGGATCTTTATAGTATTGTGATTTAGTCAATTCGTTGTACATCTGGGCGAATTCCGATGCATTGACCAAGGGCACTTTGCGGGCAATTTCCTGCGAGCCATAGTATGAATCGAAAGTAACAACAGCCCGTTTTCCTTCAGAACCGCGTTTGGTTGTGATCATAATGACCCCATTGGCACCGCGGTTGCCATAAATTGCGGTCGAAGAAGCGTCTTTCAAGACTTCGATCGAGGCTACATCTTGCGGGTTGAGGAAGGCAATGTCGTCGAGTAACATGCCATCAACGACATAAAGCGGGTTGGCGTTGTTGAGGGTACCCGTACCACGAATGCGAATAACTGCCCCCTTGCCGGGTTCGCCGCTTACTGGGCTTACGTACACGCCGGCAATTTTTCCTTGTAAAGCCTGGTCGACAGAAGCCGTTGGAATACGTTCAATGTCTTTGGCTTTCAGGGTACCTACCGAGCCTGTAAGGTCACTTTTGCGCTGTGTGCCGTAACCTACCACAACCACCTGGTCTAAGGAATTGAGGTCTTCACCCATTTGAACGTCCAGGGTAGTTTTACCTTCCAGGCGAATGGACTGCGATGCATACCCGGTATAATTAAAAACGAGTACCACCTTTTGGGGATCGGCTACGACAAAGGCAAACTTCCCTTCAATATTCGTAACGTCGCCGATATTGGTACCTTTTACAAAAACACTCACGCCAATCAGGGCTTCCCCGCTTTGCGCATCGGTCACCTTGCCTTCTATTTTCGACTGGGCATTAGCCGACAAAACACATAGCCACAACAGACTAAGGAGTAGTAATTTCTTCATACAATCATAGAATTTGGTTAATTGCCAATTTGACGTGTTAAAATTATGCAAAAAAGGGCGTATGGAAAAGAAATATGACCTCACCATGAATACACCACATCGAAATTAAGTACATTTTTAACATAAATGGGGTAAAAAAACATAAAAATCGTCATGATGCCGCCCGATTAATAAAAATCGTACAGCCAACCCGCTTCCAATTCTAATTTGCCAAAGTTGTAAAAAATAAGAATACATTCGACCAAAACTATTTTCCCAGCGTTGAAAAATAGTCTTACTACGACGAAAAGCACATTTTTCTTCGCAAGAAAAAAACCTTTTTTGCAACTAATTGTACATTCGCAGGCGATTCTGGAATGATAAATGCTAGATCATTGCTTTTGTTAATAATCCATGCAAGCCAGAAACCGATGTTTGCATTCTGATATTTTTCAAATTTTCTCAAATCCAGTACCTTACTATGACGCAATTCTTACGCGTGTTGTTCTTGCTTGTCGTACTGACGAGTGCAACATTTTCCTTTCACCTTTCAGCACAAACCATCCAGGGAGTTCCCTACGTCACTGAAAACCCAGCGCTCAAAAAATCGCTGACCTACTGGGATGTTTACCAAATAGATGTGGATGCTGTAAACGCCAAAGTAAAAACCAACCCTGGATCAAATGCGATCATTAATTTGCAATTGGGCATGCACCAATGGAAACTCGACCTGGTTGAGAGCGGTGTCATTGCTTCCAATTACCAATTGCAAGTACTTTCCGAAAAAGGACTTCAAAAATCCTATGGTGCTGGCCCCAAAGCCCTTAAGGGAAATGAATTGAATGGCGGAGGAACCGTACGCCTTACGGTCAATCAGGATTTCCTCTTTGGTTTTGTACAAGAGGGCTCCAAGCGGTATTATATAGAGCCCTTGTACTATTTTGACCCAAGTGCTGCACGCAATTTGTTTGTAGTATATGATATGGACGCAGTGATTCGCGACAATGATGCTACTTGTGCGGTGATCGATGAAGGCATGGAATTGAAAAAGCTGATAGAAGATGCCCACGAAACACAAAAACAAAATGGCGCAGAATCCATGGCATGTTACCAACTGGACCTGGCCATCGCTTCTGATAATTCGATGTTGACTAAATACGGTTCGGTTGGAGCCGTTGAAAACCATAATACGGGGGTTATCAACGACGTACAAAACGACTATTTGGGCAGTTTTAACCACGATCTTACCTTTGTGATAGTCACGCAGTTTGTGGTAACAGGCTCCGATCCTTGGACGAATTCGCTGGATGCGGGCGCTTTGCTGGCCAGTTTCCGCACCTGGGGTAACGGTGGCGGATTTGGTGTTCCTTTTGACTTGGGTGAATTGTGGACCAACCGCGATTTCACGGGCGGTACAGTAGGTATTGCCTATTTGAGTGCGGTTTGTAGCAGTTTTAAATACCACTGTTTACAGGACTTTACCACCAACTCCGAGTTGCTGCGTTGTATGACTTCGCACGAAATTGGCCATAACTTTTCCATGCAACATGATGGAGCAGGTGCTTGTCCGCCCAACTTTATCATGTGCCCGTTTGTATCGACCGCCAATACCTGGAGTAACGGATCATCCAATTCTTTTAATTCCTTTGTAACGCCGTTGATCAACAATGGCTGCCTTGCCCCTTGTGCGCCTTTGGCCACAGCCGACTTTACCTTTAATCCAAATCCTGCATGCCAGGGCCAGGCAGTACAATTTACAGATCAGTCTACCGGATCGGTTACCAGCCGGGCATGGACCTTCCAAAGTGGCACGCCTGCTACTTCTACCCAGCAAAATCCGGTTGTTACCTGGAATACCCCGGGGACTTACAATGCAACCCTGACGGTGAATGGTAACTCTACCATTACCAAGCAGGTAGAAGTCTTGCCTTTACCAAGTGCCAATTTTACCTTTACAGTGAGTGGCCTAACCGTTACCTTTACCAATACGTCTATCAATGCAACGGGCTATATTTGGGACTTTGGCGATGGCACTTCCAGTTTTGATGTAGATCCTGTGCACACCTATTTAGATGCTGGAAATTACACGGTTACGCTGATTGCGAGCAACAACTGCGCCTCTGCCACGCGGGTAAAAATTATCAATACGGCCCCAACAGCCGATTTCAGCGCCTCTCCAACGAGTGGTTGCACGACCCTGTTCGTAACTTTCACCAACGAATCTTCGAGCAACGCAACCACGTTCAACTGGCAGTTCCCGGGCGGTAACCCAAGCAGTTCCAATGCGGTAAATCCGGTGGTATTTTATAATATTTCTGGTACCTACCCGGTTACTTTGACCGCTTTTAATGCCTCAGGCAGTGCGGTAGAAACCAAAACCAATTATATTACTGCGCAAACCACGCCTATTCCTGGTTTCACCTTCAGCAACAATGGGTTGGTGGTAACATTTAATAACACCACCAGCAACGCCACGTCGTTCTCCTGGAATTTTGGTGATGGCACTACCAGTACCGTAACCAACCCAGTACATACCTACGCGGTGGGTGGTACGTACAATGTGGTACTCACGGCAACCAACGATTGTGGCACCACAACGATTACCAAAGTTGTCACCCTCGCAACGCCCCCAGTTACTGCATTTACGGCAAATCCAACCAGCGGATGTGCTCCACTGGTGGTGAACTTTACAAACCAGACAACCGGTGCAGTCAGTTACCTGTGGAATTTCCCAGGCGGCACACCGGCTACTTCTACTGATACAAATCCGACCGTAACATTTACCAACCCAGGTACTTATACAGTTACCCTTACCGCAACCAATGTAGGAGGGAGCAGCACCGCAACCCAGGTTATCACTGTAAATGCCGGTCCTAATGCCGGATTTAACAACACGATCAACGGTTTGGTGGTAAACTTTGCCAATACCAGCACGGGCGCTAACACCTATAACTGGAACTATGGTGACAACACCAGTTCTACCGATACCAATTCGGTGCATACTTATGCCACTGATGGGGTGTATTTGGTACGCCTGATTGCTACAGGCGCCTGCGGAATTGATACGTTCTTTAAAACAATCACGCTGGTTACGCCACCTACTGCCAACTTTACGGGCACGCCAACCAGCGGATGCGCACCACTTACCGTACAATTTACCAGCACTGGTTCGACCAATGCAACGGGTTATAAATGGCAATTCCCAGGTGGTACCACTACCAACGACAGCATTGCCAATCCAGTGGCCGTGTACCCAACGGCCGGAACGTATTCAGTAACGCTGATCGTAAGCAATGCTGCTGGAAATGATACCATTACCAAAACCAACTATATTACGGTTGGAACAGTGCCCAATGCCGGGTTTAGCAGCAGTGTAAATGGCAAAACAGCCACATTTACCAATACCAGCACCAACGCACTTTCTTATAGCTGGAACTTTGGCGATGGCAATTCCAGCACCGCTACCAATCCGACCCACACGTACATCAACGATGGCGTGTATACGGTAGTGCTCACGGCCACCAATGCTTGCGGTACCAACACGGCTACCCAGGTAGTGACCATTGCAACACCACCAACAGCGAATTTCACCGGTACACCAACCAGTGGTTGCGTATCAACGACCGTACAATTTACCAGCAGTGCATCTGCTAATACAACGGGATATGCCTGGAGTTTCCCAGGAGGCACCCCATTGAGTTCGACCGTTGCCAATCCAGTTGTGGTTTATAACACACCGGGTACTTATAGTGTGACCTTGATTGCAAGCAACCCAACCGGCAGCGATACCCTGATAAAAACGGACTTTGTTACGATCGGGTCTACCCCCGCTACATCGTTTACCAGTGCAAACAGCGGCTTGACGGTTAACTTTACCAACACCAGCACCAATGCCAGCACGTACAGCTGGAACTTTGGCGACGGCGGAAACAGCACTGCGACCAACCCAAGCCATACTTATACCACGGATGGCACCTACACCGTTGTTTTGTCGGCTACCAATGGCTGTGGCACTACAACTTCCAGCCAAACAGTGGTTATTTCATCGTTGCCAACGGCTGGCTTTGCGGCCAATGTTACTTCCGGTTGCGCAGATTTGACCGTTCAATTTACCAGCACTTCTTCTGCCAACAGCAGTACCTACAATTGGGAATTCCCAGGCGGCACCCCAAGTACTTCCACACAACAGAACCCGCTGGTGGTGTACAATACGCCCGGCGTGTACAGCGTAACACTCACGGTGGGCAATGCGGCTGGTACTGCCACCGCAACCCAAAACAATTACATCAGTGTGGGCACTATACCTGCTGCCAATTTCACCGCAGGGGTATCGAGCAATATTGCAACTTTTGCAAATGCTTCAAGTAACGCGCTATCGTATAGCTGGGATTTTGGAGATGGTAATACTTCTACAAATGCCAGCCCGATCCATACTTATTTGGCAGATGGCGTTTATACTGTGGTGTTGACCGCAACCAACAGTTGTGGAACAACGACGGCCACCCAAACAGTGACCATCGCAACACCCCCTACGGCGGCATTTAATGTAAATGAAACGATTGGATGTATTCCATTTGTCGTGCAGTTTAACAATACGTCGAGTGCAAACTCCAGCAATTTCAGTTGGGATTTCCCAGGTGGTACGCCAAGCAGCTCTACCGAACAAAATCCGACCGTTACCTGGAGTCAGGAAGGTGTGTTTACAGTGACGCTTACTGTGAGCAATGGATCAGGCAGCAGCACGACCAGCACCAACATCAGCGTTGGAGCCCAGCCAGCACCTGCTTTTTCTTACCAGACGAGTGGCAATACCGTTACCCTGACCAATACCTCTACGAATGCCAATTCTTACAATTGGGACTTTGGCGACGGGCAAGTTAGCAACGCAACGAACCCAACCCATACGTATACGGCACCAGGTGACTACGAAATTACCCTGAATGCAGCAAATGGATGTGGCACCGTTTCGTTTGTACAAACAATCAGTATTGCCGGAGAAGCGCCCGCAGCGGCCTTCAGTGCGGGTGAAACCAGCGGATGTGTACCGTTTACGATTACATTCACCGACCAGTCGACAGGCAACCCAACGGCATGGAACTGGAGTTTCCAAGGCGGCAATCCACCTTCATCGAGCTTGCAAAACCCTACGGTAACCTACAGCGCACCAGGATCTTTTGGCGTGAGTTTGACGGTGGTGAACCAGTTTGGCAGCAATGATTTGACGCTTCAGAACTATATCCAGACCCAAGGATTGCCAGCAGCGTCGTTCACCTTTGTAACCAACCAAGGTGCAGTTGACTTCAACAACTTCTCGTTCAATGCGAATTCCTACAGCTGGAACTTTGGGGACGGTTCTATTGGCAGCAATGAAGCCAATCCTACGCATGTGTACACAACCTCTGGTACGTACACCGTCGAGTTGTCTGCGATTAATGCCTGTGGTGCCAGCACCTTACAACAAGTGGTCAATGTGGTGATTACTGGGACCCAAACACCTGTTTGGCTGGATCTTTTCCGCGTATTCCCGAATCCAAACAATGGCGCATTTAGCGTAGAAATGAAAGGCGCTGCCGGTGATGAAGTAGAATTTACCCTCTATAACACCCTGGGCAGCCTCATCAAACGTGAAATTGTAGATTACAGCACGGGTAATTTGTTGCATGCTTTCCAATATGGCGACTTGCCTGCGGGTGTGTACAACCTGCGTGTGCGTTCGGGCGACCAAACGGCTTACGTACAGATCGCGATCCAATAAGCATCTTTGCGTTGACTATATAAACAGGCGGCTGTTTGGGATTTTTCCTGAACAGCCGCTTTTCTTTATGAATACTTACCAAAATTAGAAATACCGCTCTAATTTTGCCGCCATGCGACTTCCGGGAACATTTTGACTCGGAAACGCATTTATGCAGTACCCAGTTTCATCGTACAACTTTACAACGTTTTGACCAACAACGACTTTCTTTCCGAACTTGCATGGCGCGGCCTCATCCACGACTCAACGCCTGGCCTCGATGAACACCTCAAATCGGGTATCGTAAAAGGCTATATTGGCTTCGACCCAACCGCGCCCTCGCTAACCATTGGCAATTATGTGCAAATCATGCTGCTCACGTTCTTACAACGGAGCGGACATCAGCCTGTAATGCTCATGGGTGGCGCAACCGGACGCATCGGCGACCCCAGCGGCAAGGATGCAGAACGGGAGTTGAAAACGTACGACGAACTTGATCATAACCTGAAATTTCAAGTAGAACAGGCCCGCAAACTGCTCAACTTTAATGCCGATACCCCCAACCACGCCTTGTTGGTGAACAACTACGATTTTTATAAGGACATGAACGTCCTGGATTTCCTGCGGGATGTAGGTAAATACTTGACGGTCAATTATATGATGTCGAAAGAAAGCGTGCAACGCCGTTTGGAATCGGGTATTTCATTTACCGAATTCAGCTATCAGTTGTTGCAAGGGTATGACTTTGTGTTATTGCACCGACACCACGGCATTTCCCTGCAAATGGGTGGCAGTGACCAATACGGAAACATCACGGCGGGTATTGAGTTGGGCCGTAAGATTGACGATCAAAAATTATATGCGGTCACCACGCCTTTGCTTACGAAAGCCGATGGTACCAAATTTGGCAAAAGTTCGACGGGTAACATTTGGCTCGACCCGAATTTGACCTCTCCATACCGTTTTTATCAGTTTTGGATCAATGCAGATGACCGGGATGTACCCAAGTTTTTGCGCTATTTTTCCTTAAAAAACAAGGAAGAAATTGAAGCCTTGGAAGCGGGGAGCGATATGCAAAGTGTAAAACGCATTTTTGCCGAAGAAATCACCCGCCGCATCCATGGGGAAGCGGAATACCAGTCGGTTTTGGCGGTTTCTCAATTGTTGTTTGATCCCAAAGCCGGTCCGGATACCTGCCGTAGCCTCGATTTACGGTCGCTTGCACAGGTAGCCGAAGAAATTCCTTCGCCAGAAGTACCCGCCAGTTTGGTTCAAAACCAGGTAGACTTATTGGATTTCCTTTCAGAGCACACAGGAATACTTGCCAGCCGCAGCGAGGCCAAAAAAGCCATCCAGAACAATGCAATTTCCATAAACAAGGAAAAAATCAGCAGCCTGGATTTCAAAGTTAGCGCCGAGCATTTGTTGAAAGGGCAGTATATTATGGTAGAAAACGGGAAAAAGAATAAATATTTGGTGCGGGTGAAAGCCTAAATTTATTTTGCAGTCAAAACAAAAACAAATGAAAATCACCATATTAGGCGCAGGAAACGTCGCCACCGCTTTGGCAATACGCTGGCAAGCAGCAGAACATGTGGTCACCATTGGGGTGCGCAATCCGGCATCCGAAAAATCGCAAAAAGCGCAGGCCGCTTTACCCGAAATCCAGTTTGAAAGCATGGAAAGTGCGGTGGTGCAGGCTGATGTAATCGTGATCGCTACCCCACCCGATGCGGTGCTTGAACTAAAGGATTTGTTGAACGCCGCAGCCGATAAAATCATGATTGATACCACCAATGCCGTTCGGGTTCGGCCAGAGCCCTACCCCACGGCCTACCATTTTATAAAAGCGGAAACCAAGGCCCAGCACGTGGTAAAGTGTTTTAATTCAACGGGTTTTGAAAATATGGCGAATCCGGTGTACCACGGCGAAGGCATCGATATGTTTTGCGCAGGCGATGATGTGGAAGCCAAAACGGTGGCCAAGCAACTTGCCCTGGATGCCGGTTTTAGCACCTGCTGGGACTTTGGCGGCGGTGACAAAGTAGAATTGCTGGAAAAATTTGCGCTTTCGTGGATCAATTTGGCGATTATGCAGGGTTTTGGGCGCGATTTGGCGTTTAAGGTGGTGCGGAGATAAGACCTTACTATTCTTACCGTAATTAACGGGGTTTCGAACAGGCGTTTCGGAACCCTAAAATCGAAAAAGCAAGGAAAAGTGTTGTATGCTATTCCGAACTCTATGCCCCTGAACCTGGAAACGAAATGTATTATCCGAATTGCTTACGATTCAGAAAGTATTTGGGAAAATATAAGTACACAGGATCACGCAAAATTGGAAGATATTAAGGTTTCACAAATCATGGAAGTGGCGCTGATTGATCGCAGTGGCGGAACAGATTTTGAAATTCGAACGTTGAACAGAACCGATCAATACCTGGAACTAGATGATTATTCGGAGTGGATATTTTTTGTAAAGCCTATTGTTACTGGAACGCGAAAATTATACCTCAAAATCAGCACGGTTCAAAAAATTGACGGGGAATCGATGAAAAAGGAAATCGTACTGGAACGTGCCGTAGAAGTGGTTGCTTCTGAACAATTTATGATGACCAATTTACACTGGACAGATTCACAAATTGTTTTATCCTCTCAAAAGGAGCTGGATCATTTTATTGCGTTTAATTTTTTAACCCAATCGCCTTTGGTTCGAAGGACGCTCATTGTGCTTTTTTTTATTTCACTAAGCGCAGGAATGTATGCGCTAGTGCAGCATTTCGATTGGAAACCATGGTTGCATCCTGCCCCAAAACGTGTGGCAACTTCTACACCGATTATTAAATCAATCGTGCCCAAAGACACATTATTGGCTCCACCGCCAACAGCATCGCCGATACCAGCAGTTGCAGTAAAACCCAACCGTGTAAAAAAAGCGCCCAAGCCGCTATCAATGCCCAATCTCCCGGAAAAACCTATATTGCAAGCAGAAAATAATGCCATCCGTAATGTTACTTATAACGCTAAACCCACCCCTGTTAAAGTACCATCCAAAAAAAAGTTTGATATTAGTTTGAGTCTCATGGACCAAGTGGTGGTAAAAGACACCGTAAAAACGGGTCAATCGATCCTTGTTACCCTGGAATTTTCCGGGATTAAATCGAAAGATCTGGCCGTATATAATTCAGCTGGAAAGCAATTGAAACCGATGGCAATTGATGGTGGAACGTTTTACTTTGAGTTGCCTTATAGTGCAACACCGTTCAAACTTAGCGTGCATGATATGGGTGCCAAAATATCCAAAGCACACGAATTTAAAGGAAATGCCAATAGCAAATGGTATGTAAAACGTGTTTTAGGGTCCGATTCAGGCGTAAAAGTTGATTAGTCACCCCTTTTTTAAAACTGGCGAAAAACCATGCTTTTTAACTAATCACCAAGGCGCATAAATCACGCGTTGCCAGGTACCTGCTCAATGTTTTGTGCATTCGCATAAAACCGCTCCATCACAAACACATGCGGCAACGTAATCGATGAAATAGACAATAAGATCGCAAACGGATAAGAAAGCGGTGCAATGCCCAAATGAATCATGCCAAACAACAAACCCGCACCTAAAAATGAAATTAGGCTAAGTGGCAGCAGTTTCAACACAAACGGTATCAACTGAATACGCTCCGAATTGGGGTAAAAATGGTTGTATTCCGACTGAAACACTTTAAACGAGTGGATAATGGTAAAAAACAAAGTAAATCCGATGATAAAATTAGTCAAGTACGCTAAAAGAAAAATCAAGGCCAATAAATAGATTTCGATTGCAAAAGCATTTGTACTTAAAATTCCTTTGGCAAGTGCGCGCAAGAGCAGCGCCAAACAAACCAAAATACTCCCAACAAAAAGCACCATAATCCACGCTGGGTTGATTAAAACCTCAAAAGCGCGCAAATCTGGAATACTTAACGTTAGTTCCTTCAAGGCAGCCGTGTTGAAATATACAAACGACAGAATCGCGGCCAGTCCCCAAAAAAAATACAACACATTGGACCATCGCCAGGGCGCTTTCAAAGTACCCACAAATTGGGATTGCCCAAAATGGTACGACGAGATGGCCAAAAACAGGCACAAAGAAAAGGCTGGAAACAAAAACCAACTGACCACATTCAACACGATGGCACCTATATAGTAGGTATAAAACCGGAAAGGCGACATGCTCGACTTTTCGAGAAACAAAATATTATCGATTGCGCCATGGGGAACGCCAAAAAGCATGATAATGCCCATGGCCACCAGTGTTTGAGTCATCGTAGAAACCTGTCCGAGCAAAGGATAGGCGGCCAACAACAACAAAAAAATGATAATGAAGGAAAAATGGACTTTTGTCATATCGATAAGAACAATAGACGGTGGTAGGACTTTAGGTAAAAGAACTGGGCCGATTACGACAAGCAAAAACTTGGAATCGGCCCAGTCCGGGGGATTAAATGCCTAATTAAGCGGCTTTAGCAGATGATTTGATAGCCAGGCTATAGATCACCAAACCGAAACCGATTTTATTTACGGCATCACCGATGTTATAAATCAAATCCATGTTGCGTACGTCAATTACACCACGCAACCAACCGTCTGTTTCGATGGCCATGTAACCAATCGGGTAAATTGCCCAACCCACCAAAACGAACCAAGAAAGTGCATTGAATGCCGCTTTTAAGTTCGGATCGTCGGAGTTGCCCGCCAATTTGCGTGCAGAACCCAACCATACTTCGTACAGGATACCCACATAACCTACGGTAGAAATGATACCCCAGATTACGCTGCTGCTGCGGAAGGCGGTTTCGCCCAGGTAACCCGCTACCAACATCAACACAGAGTAACCAATCATTTTCCAAAGGAGACCGATTTTAGCACCGAACGCCTTCAGGATCAAATAAAATTCCACACACATCAACGGCACTGTCAGGATCCAGTCGATGTAACGGAATTGGGTTGGAGATTGACCGGTTGTAATCCACACGTCACGCATGTAGTAGTAGTGTACCGATGCAATCATCGTGATCAGGCCTGCGATCAACAAAGATGTTTTCCATTTTCCTTCTACTTGCTGACGCTCGAAGAAAAAGAAAACAGACGCAGCGAACATCGCCATGTACCCGATGAAAAAGGTAAATCCGACATAATCATTGGCTGACAGGCCGGCAAAGAGTAGGGTAGTAAACAAAAGCGAATTCATAAAAAACATAAAATTTGGTTATTGACCGAATATACAGTCGATCCACCAACAACTTAAAGTAAATTTGGTTCAAAATTTTGAAAAAAATATTGAAATAAAAATTTATATTAATGAAAATAATATCTTATATTACTTAGTTATACCCAGGTTTAAATGGATGTGCAGGACGGATAGATAAAAAAAATGATTTTAAATAGACTAGAAGCCATCTTTTTTAATCACCACTTTGCGTTGACAATAATACAGAATAAAGGAACATCCGCTCTAACAACCACGGGTCCATCAGGTTCCTTGATTGTCTTGTTTAGACAGCCTCTAAATAAACTGCCCGGATTTTGTACATTATGCCAATTTCAAACAAACACCCAACTTATCCTTTCCCAAACAAACAAAATACCTTATTTTTCTCCCAACATTACCAATCTACTACGAAAACCTGTCCGTCATGCCCAAAATCTTGATTTCCTGCGCTTTTTTATTACTGCACTTCGCCCTTGCAGCACAATCTAATCCGGCCCCCCCGCAAATTATCCTGCAACTCAAAGGTGCCCGTATGGCCGATCCAGCCCTGGCCGCAAAAGGCAAAACCGGCAATGCGCAAGTTGATCAAATCAACCAAACCCACGGCGCTACCCGCGTACACGCCTTGCGCGCAGGCAAGCGCGATCCAAAATGCTGGTACACGATTACCTTTCCCGAAAATACCAAGTTGGAAACTATTTTGACCGCTTACCGCCAGATCGAAGCTGTTGAACTGGCCGAACAAGATCATATCGGTGCTACCCAAGGCATTCCCGGTGTTGCTGCAGCTGCCAACATACCGCCTGCACCTGTACTACTTTCCCCCAACGACCCGTTCTATTCCCGGCAATGGGGCCTGAACAATAACGGCTCCTTCACCTTATCGGCTGCTGTTTCCGGAGCCGATATTGACATGGAAAAAGCCTGGAATATCACCAAAGGCGATTCGAACATCGTCGTGTGTATCATGGACAGCGGCATCAAACGCGATCACCCCGAATTTGAAGGCCGCTTATGGGTAAATAAGGATGAAATCCCGGGCAACGGCATCGACGACGATCAAAATAACTATATCGACGATGTAAATGGCTGGGATTTTGCCAACAACGACAACGATCCCACCGACGACCACGGACATGGAACCAACGTAACTGGGATCATTGGCGCCAGTGGCAACAATGGTATCGGATATGCTGGTGTCGATTGGAACTGCAAACTCATGTCCCTAAAAGGCATCAATAAAGACAATTTCGGCTATTACTCCTGGTGGGCAGAAGCCATCACGTATGCCGTCGACAATGGTGCGCGGGTTATTAACCTGTCGGTTGGGGGCAATTCCTACTCCCCTATCCTGGGCAGCGCCATTACGTATGCGCTCAACAACAACGTAATATGTGTGGTGTGTATGATGAATGGCAATACCAGTTCCGTGTTTTATCCCGCCGGATTTCCAGGGGTGATTGCTGTCGGTTCCACCAATCCCAACGATTTTCGCACACGCCCTTTCTTTTGGGCCAATAACAGCGGTAGCAACTACGGAAACCATATAACGGTAGTAGCACCAGGTAATTACATATATGGACTTAACTACCTGTCTAACACCAATTTTGATACCTACTGGGGCGGCACCTCGCAAGCAACCCCGCATGTAACGGGCCTGGTTGCCTTGTTGCTGGCACAAAACCCGGACCGGACACCCGACCAAATTAAAACCATCCTCACCAGCACCGCGGAAGACAAGGTGGGCAAACCTACAGAAGATCTACCCGGATGGGATGAATACCATGGCTTTGGCCGCATCAATGCCTACAAAGCGCTCAACCTTGGTGTGTCATCCACAACGACACCTATATTAAGTAGTTCCCTGCGCATCACGCCCAATCCAGCCAATGGCAATTTTCAGGTAACCCGCCAAACTGCGCTTTCAGGAATGTGCAGCCTGTACGACAGCCAGGGCAAATTGGTGTTTCAAACCAAATTAGACCAACAAACAACTTTTGAGCTCCAAACCAACTTGCCCAATGGACTCTACTGGATGCGCATCAAAACGGCCGAAAACCTGGAAATGGGCAGGGTAATGATTCAACGATAAACTTAACGCCACATTTCCCATGCTACTTTACTGAGTTCTTCCCGCGCATCGGGATGGGCGATGTCTATCAATGCTTTAGCGCGTTGTGGCAGGTTTTTGCCAAACAAATTGGCCACCCCATACTCCGTGACTACGTAATGCACATGTGCGCGGGTGGTTACAACGCCTGCCCCCTGCTTCAGGAAAGGTACAATTTTGCTTTGCCCCTTGGCCGTTGCGGCGGTCATGGCAATAATCGGCTTCCCTCGATCCGACAAAGCAGCCCCACGAATAAAGTCCATTTGCCCCCCAACGCCCGAATACATCCGCGACCCTATCGAATCGGCGCAGATTTGTCCGGTCAAATCAATTTCAATCGCGCTATTAATGGCGGTAACCTTCGGATTTTTGCGTATAATAGCGGTGTCGTTGGTGTACGAGGCCTCCATCATGCGCACCAGCGGGTTGTCGTGGACAAAATCGTACAGGCGGCGGGAGCCAAACAAAAAGGTAGACGTAATTATACCGGTTTGGCGCTTTTTCTCCTCCCCGGTGATGATGCCTTTTTCTACCAGATCAATCACGCCGTCCGAAAACATCTCGGTGTGAATGCCCAGGCGGCGGTGGTTTCCGAGCGCCGCCAATACCGCATTGGGAATAGAACCGATGCCCATTTGCAGGGTTGCGCCGTCTTCCACCAAATCTGCTATATGTTGCCCGATTTGTATTTCTGCCTCGGAAGGATCTGCATGGATAATTTCAAAAAGCGGGTTTTCGCTTTTAACCGCCGCGTGTATCCGACTGATGTGGATAAAACCATCGCCGTGGGTGCGGGGCATATTGGGGTTTATTTCGGCAATCACATACTTTGCAGTTTGCGCCGCCGCCAAACTACAATCGACCGACACCCCCAAACTACACCATCCGTTGCGATCGGGGGGCGACAAGGTGAGCATGGCCACATCAACGGGCATATGTCCTTTTCGGAACAAACTGGGCGTATCACTCAAAAAAATTGGGATGTAATCGGCCATTTCGGTCGGCATCGCAGCCCGAACGTTGCCCCCGATAAACAAGGCGTTGGTAAAAAACGTACCCGCATATTTGCGGTCAACGTATGGCGCCGGACCTTCCGTGTGCAAATGAATGAGTTCAACTTTGGATAATTCGGCAGCGCGCTCCGTGAGGGCCTGCACCAATAACTGGGGAGCGGCGGCCGCGGTGTGGACAAAAACACGGTTGCCAGGCTGAATAACTTTTACCGCTTCGGCGGCCGATACGAACTGTTGCATAGTAGTTTTATGTATTTCGCACATTAAATTTGTTCAAAAAGTTGCTTTCTCTTGGATTGCGCTGCAAAGGTAGGTCCTACAAAATACCACCGAAGCTGATTCCCGTCACCCTGAGCGCTAAATTGAATCGGAAAACGATGACTTCAATTACCCAACTTATACCCAGATTTAAATGGATTTGAAGGATGGATGGATAAAAAAATTGATTCTCAATGGATTAGAAGACAAATGTTTTCATAACCACTTTGCGTTGACTATATGCTGTGTTTTTTTGTACTTTTACCGCACACTATTCCCTTCGATTAAATGAACTTTTTCTGGCTGTATGACCTCCCGAGTTGGCTTTTTGCAATACTCTGCATCAGCTTTTTTATCATTTTCGCTGTTGCAGGCTTATTTATATTGCGCCCTTTTATTTCCCGAAGGGTAATACCACAAGCACATAACGATATTGTAAGTTATTTCATGGCAGGTATGAACGCTATTTACGGTATTACCTTGGGTTTGATTGCAGTAGCAGCCTGGGAAAACTTTGCCGACTTAGACGATACCGTTTCAAGAGAAGCAGCGGCGCTATCGGCCTTATACCAGGATGCGCGCATTATTCCCAATCCCGTGGGCGATTCGTTGCGCGGGGCCTTGCGCGAATACACCCGTTACACCATTGAAGAAGCCTGGCCCCAGCAACGCAAAGGTATTTTACCCATTGGCGGCACTGCACGACTTACGGTTTTTCAAAATATTTTGCTGCGTTTTGATCCAATTTCAAAAAATCAGGAAATCATGATTGCTGAAATTTATCGGCAATTTAACCACTTGATCGAAATAAGGCGCATTCGGCTACAAGGCACCGATACCGGATTGCCCGCTTCCGTTTGGTTTGTGATTTTCTTTGGGGCCATGTTAAATATTGTCATCACCTGGTTTTTTGTCACCGATAAATTCAGGGTGCACTTGCTGATGACTGCTTTGTTTGCCGGATTGCTAGGCTCGCTCTTTTTCCTGGTAGCAGCGATGGACAATCCTTTTCGGGGCCAATTCGGGGTGGGCCCGGAAGCTTTTGAAATTGTTTACGATAACATGAAACGGTAGATTTAAAACCCATGATCACAAAATACGAACTCCCGCAAGAAACAGGCTGTACCTGGATTGATATCGAGCATCCTGAAGAACACGAACTGGAAAAACTCAGCACACAATTCAATTTGCATCAATACACCGTGCGCGATTGCCTGGAGCCCGATCATTTGCCCAAATTTGAAGTACTCGACGATTTTAATTTTGTCATTATTCGCGTCTTTGCCGCTGAAATTGACGATCGTGGACATACCGCGCAGGATTTAACCAATAAAATAGCGATATTTTTTAATGATAAAGTACTGATTACCATCCACCGCCGTAGTTTCGATTTTATTTCAGAAATTTATAATAAATACATTCCTACCCTAAAAATCCATACGATTTCAGAAATTTTCAGTAAAATACTCTGGTACGGACTGCATTCCTATGAAAAACCAGCCCAATTAATTTCTGATGAAATTGATGATATCGAGAGTAGCATTTTTTTACAATCCATTCATCCACAACAGTTAGAACATATTTACTTCTTAAAACGTAAAGCCAGCATCTGCAAAAAAATGCTGCTCCAAACAACAGACATACTCAGTAGGCATCATTCTACTAAAAACGATAAAATTGTCATTCAGGATATCAAAGATTTGCACCTGCGCCTCATTACCCTGTTCGATCAGGCCCAGGAAGATGCCCACAACTTATCCAATGTGTACATTTCGCTTTCGGCCCAGAAAACCAACGATGTCATGAAACTCCTCACGGTTTTTTCGGTGTTTTTCATGCCACTCACGTTTATCGCCGGTATTTATGGGATGAACTTCGAAAACATGCCCGAACTGCGCGCTAAGTACGGCTACCACATCACCATTGTTTCGATGCTGGTGATTTCCCTTGTCATCTTTATTTGGTTTAAAAGAAAAAAACTGATTTAATTTTTACTTAATATTTCATTTCGAATATATACATAGCCTCCCCGTTAACTTTATTGCATCCTATCATTTGATCAATAAAAACAAACATTATGGCTATCCACACCCTTTCTCCTATTCCGGAGGTTTTCCTGCGGGAATTGCAAGAAGCAGTAAGTACCCTGCTCTATCCCAGCGAATCGGACGCTGAAATTGTAGTACACCAATTTACCCAAGACCAAATTGGCGAGCGCTTGTCTGCGACCGACATTCAAAAACTGTTTTTCCCGGATGTGGAATCGATGGACGAATTGGATGTGGATTACGCGATGATGGAACGCACCGACATGAATGGCTACACCAACTTTTTCCGCCATTACATCGATAAAATTACCCAGTCCCCCAGCGGCGAAATCATTTTTTGGGAACCTGCACACCGCGAACGTGCCGATAAATTCCGCAAATTGAGCACGCTCCTGCTTGATAATATGCTGCACCAGCGCTGGTTTAAAATGAATAACAACGGTGCAAGTAAAAAAGGCATTTTCGTGGGTGGTCAGTTGGTTACCATCACGTTCAACGACGAAACGAATGAGTTGACTAGCACGCCTAGTGACTGGTTTATCCTTGCTACGTATACTATAGAGACTTAGGAGATATAGAAAAAAGGGGTTCCACGGAGGAGCTTGGAGGTACGGAGTTACACAGAGTTTTTATTTGTTCTGTGTCCCCCCGCCCCTCCGAACTTTTTATGGAACCCTTTTTTTCTCCGCGTAACTCCGTACCTCCGAGCTCCTCCGTGGCACCCTTTTTCTCCGTACCTCCAAGCTCCTCCGTGGCACCCTTTTTTCTCTACCTCCTACAGAACCACCACCTTGGCAACAAATATCCCAAGGCCTGTCTGAATCTCCAACAGATAAATACCTGCTGCACAAGCACTTGTGTTAATTTCTACAGAAGCAGCATTCAAACTGCGTACCGGACAATCCACCGCAACGCCATCCAACTGGATCAAACGGAAGGTCGCATTCTCCAATACCCGTACATCCTTGGTTTGAACCATCAAACGATCCGATACCGGATTTGGGAATACGCTCAAAGCAGCATCCAGCAAGGGGTTGTTCACACCAACGGTCAAGGTGGTAAACGTAAACGGACCTACCCAGCCGCTGTTGCCCGCGCCTGAGCATGCAGCACGCAAGTAGTAATCGTACGATTTGTTCGTAGCCAAACCATCCAGGGTATAAGGCGAAGTGATGCCTAAGTTCTGGATACCAATACCCAGGTCGAAACCGCTCGGGCCCCATTGCAAATCATACCCTACCCCGCTCGCAGCATCCCAGGTAATGGTGCCTGCATTGGTGCTCAAATTGGTCGTAGTAATGTTGGTTGGAGCAGTACATGCACTGGTACGGAACGTGTACGGACCAAACCAAACGCTTTGCAAACCACCAAGGGTACAACTGTCGCGGATGTAAAAATCGTAAGCCGAGTCCGCATTCAAACCGGTTGCATTGTATTTTCCAGCCGTAATGCCTTCCACATAAGTACCTTCCCCTAATTTGAAACCAACCGGACCATAGGCGATATTGGAAAGATTTTGAACGCTGCCCCACTCAATTTCAATAAAATCAAAACCTGCATTCAACAAGCCAACGGCACCCTGGAACGGACAAATGCTGGTAAAATCGGCCGTCGCCAAAAACACTTCCCGGTTGCCCGCGAAAGGCGCGTCCAAAACATCGGTACCAGCGTTCAAATTGCCGGTGTAAGCAGACCAGGTGAGGTCCGCATTGTTGCTGCGTACACCAAAACCAAGAATCGGTTCAGCGGAATTGGCCAAACTGTTGCCACTGTAATTGAAACTGCCCGTGTAACCCGCCACCTCGGTACCAAAAACGCCCCAGTGATAATCGCCAGAAAGCACCAATACATTGGCAGGAATGGTGCTAATTTCCAGACTGTCAACGCGGTACAAATGCATGCCCGCTGGATTGCTCAATACATTACCTACCTGCATTACGCCTTGTTGTGGTGCAGGCAAACTCAAGGTTTGGTTAGCCCAGTCGCTCGGATAGGCGTACACGCTCGTTTCACCCAAAGCAGCGCCAGAGCGCACACGGTCGATCGCAGGCGTCATGTTAACCAGGGTTCCCTCCAAATTGGTCGCACTTTCGTCTTTAGAAACAGCACCCGCAACCTCATCCAGCCGATAGTAGGCTACCAGACCATTTTCCGTGCCCGCCAGTTTGCTGCACATTTTGCTGCGAATTTCATCTTCCGTACGTGCAACATTCCAGATGCGGACTTCATCAACCTGACCATCAAAGTAGTAGTCTTCATTGTCGTCATGGTAAGCGCCGATGCGCATATCAATTGGGTCAAATTGCCAGTTAATCAAACCAGATTTGCTTTGTTTTTCGGCCAAAACGCCATTCAGGTACATCCGCATTTCGGCGCCGTCATACACACCCGCCACATGAATCCATTGGTTGAAAGGAATTTCAGCGCCTGGGTTATTGTCCCATTCGTTGCCGCTCATGGTTACGGTTTTGCAACGAAAACGCAATTTTTCATTTACATAAGAAAAATCATACCCCGATTCATTGCTGGCATTGTCTTGCGCAAAGGACATAAATGACTCCCACTGCTCGGCCGTGCGTGCATAAATCCAGCCTTCTACAGTTACTGCATCGGTGGTTTTTAAAGCCGCATTGTTCGCATGCACCACATAGTCATTCACCCCGTCGAAGTCGATTGCCCGACCCGCGCCTGGAACATAATTGTTGCTTACACCGTCGGTTACAACAACTGAAACGATGCTGGTATCTGCCGTACAGGCACCCACAGCCACTAAACGCACCTGATAGGTGCCCGCTTGCGTATATAAGTGCGATGGGCTGGCCAGGTTGCTCGCGCTACCATCGCCAAAACTCCATTGATAAGAAGCCGCCGCGCTGGAGGTATTGGTAAAATCAACATTCAAGCCACCAACGAAAGTGCTGAAACTAGCAACGGGTGCTGTAAATGCACCGCTTGTCCAACTTACACCACCCACGAAAGTACCTTCTGTAGCATTAATTACATCCACCGTTTTGGTACCACTACCTTCTCCAAAGGTCCAATTGTTCAACAAGGAATTGTAATTCGGGTGTTGTGTGGTTACCGGCTGACATTTCCAATTATTCACCGTGGCACTGTCGAGCGCAATGCTCCAAATACGCACCTCGGCTACCTCGCCCGGGAAATTAGTAAAATAAGTACCCGTTCCGTCTTGTGCGATGCCCAAAAATGGTTGTGGAGAAGTCACATCGCCCGAAAATACCGTGTTATTGGTTTGTAACAACTGACCATCCTGGTAGATACGCTTGGCGCCATCACGGTCGAAGGTAACCGTAAGTGTATGCCAAACATTGTCGTTGATTTTGCCCCCATTGTTCAAGTCAATACGGTTGGTACCGTCGCCAATATTGAACTTCCAGGTTTGGCCATCGGTCTTACCCGCAATGACAAAACCCTTGTTTTTACCCGCATTCCAGTCTTTATCACTCAAAATAGACGGATCTTCTGGCCAACCGGCAGTCCGAACACGCACTTCAAGACTAAAATCTTCAATCGTACCGAAATTTAGCAAATTGGGAATTTGAACTTGTCCGTCCGTGCCATTAAACAACAATGCCGGGAAGTTCTGGCTGCTTACCAACAAAGGCAAGCACATGCAAAGCAGGAAAAATGTAAACCTGTTACGTTTCATAAGCAAAAAATAAAGCAAAAAGGTGGAAAGATGTCAATCAAAAAGGCAAAGGTAAAAACGGCCTTTACGAGACCACTCCTCGGGAAGTTAAGGCTTAATTAAGTTTGGGCAACATGTTAAAATAGTGGACAGCAGAACCAAATTCGGATCAATACCGTTCATTAGCCAAACACACATATTCATGAAAATCAAATTGCTTACCCTCCTCCTGTTTAGCAGCGCTTTCGTCCTGGCGCAAAAATCCGCCGAATCCACGGGTACCCCTTCCACCAAATCCATCATAGACCTTTCGGAAGCGCTTCAGGGTCAATTGATTACGTTAGAACTCGAAAGTAATGGCGGTTACACAGGCGCGAGTATGCAATTTACCTGTAAAAACCAGATTAACAAGCCGTTACGCATTCGTATTCCGCAAGGACAATTGATTGCCCCACAAGACAGCAGTTTGCAAACCCTCGTGATTGCGCAGGAACAACTCATTAGTGTAAGTGCCAAAGTGCCCTTTATTGGTAAACTCCGCACCTTTTGCACCGAAGCGGGCGACCTTTCACCGGGCCTGGGCGACAAATTCAGCGTGGCCGCCATGGCCCCCGATCGATTGTGTAAACTCTTAAAAATGCTGACGGAAAAAGGCAAATTGGAGCAAGAAAGCGCCCAGGCAGCCGTGTGGAGCGTATCCAATGGTCGCCACTTGGGCGGCATCAGCGACCAGGAGGTAAAACAGTTCGCCGCCGAACTATTGGGAAAAACGCCCCCACCCTACCATATCAAATATAAAGTAACCGAAGCCCCCCGCCAACTGGCCGACAACGGAAAAGCCCTCGTCATCGAAAGCAATTTCCAGTACACCCTCGAAAAAGACGATAAACTGTCGCTGATTCTATACGACAGCAACAACAAACAAATCAAAGTACTCGAAAAAGATGCCCCCGCAAAAGCCGGCGAGCACCGCAGCGGACTCAAAGTAGAAGTCTGGAACCTCGATTCCGGCAAATACTATTTGCGTTTGAAAAAGAAAAACGGAGGGGTGGTGAAGGAGATGGAGGTGGAGTTTTAAATGATGAATGATGAATGATGAATGATGAATGATGAATGATGAATGATGAATGATGAATGATGAATGATGAATGATGAATGATGAATGATGAATGATGAATGATGAATGATGAATGATGAATGATGA
>Ga0247833_1001176_pt1 | contig 44483 bp, 26 predicted proteins | sample LaCruzMarch2015__7_FD_187117 | JGI IMG/M metagenome (GOLD analysis project Ga0247833, IMG submission 187117) | Freshwater microbial communities from meromictic Lake La Cruz, Castile-La Mancha, Spain - LaCruzMarch2015_8m | ecosystem: Environmental > Aquatic > Freshwater > Lake | place: Spain...
GAACACGCTGAACTGTCCGGGCGGCGGCCCGAATGGATCGAAGCATTCCCGGGCGAGGGCTGCATGCCAATGTCTCGGAGAGCCTGAACCCCCTCATCAGTTGGCGTTGAGAACAAGGTCGATCCGGCCCTCGGCGGCCTCGAGGTGGCCGGAGTATCCTCTGCTCGCCAACGCGGGATCGATCTCCACCGCCCCAGATTTTGCGGCATCCTCCGGGACCCCGCCCTGGGCCGTGATGACCGGCCAGCGGTGGGTCCCGCTTGCCAGGGCAGCTCCGGCGGTGGCGCTCACGATCACTTTCCACTGGGTGCCAGGCTCCATCTTCAATCTGCCCAGAGAAACCAGGCAGTCCCCCGCGTCTGCGGCGGACCCGAAGTTCCAGAGATAGGAAAATCCGGCGCCGATTCGCAGATCGCCATGGACGTTGATCGTCCCCACGCTGCCATCTCCTCCCGGGGATAAGGATCCCGAATCGAGGAAGCACTCCTCCTCCTCCTGGAGGCCTATGGTTCCCGTGCCGGCAAGAACCCCGGGGCTGACAAGCTTCCACGACTTCTGCGCCTCGCTCGTCCCATTCATCACGAGCCGCCCGCCCTCAATCGTCGTCGGCCCCGTGTAGGCAATCTCCTGCTCGAGGACGAGGGTCGCCCCGGGACTGGTGAGCCGGAGCCCCGGAGGCACCGAATCCCGCCCCTCCACCCGGGAGATTCCCGCCGCAAATGTCAGCGTCCTTCCATCCAAAATCTCGATGCTAACGCACGCCGGTTCCTTGCCTTGGAACCGGACCGGAACCGCCACAGTGAGGTTGCCCTCACCGCCAATCGTCCACTTGACCTCGGCCGAGATCCATGTCGTGGAGAGGGCGTTTTTGATCGTCCTGTCCCCGCCCGCAGCGAGAAGGGTGTTGCTCTGGCTTGCCATCACGATCGGCCCGCTGCCCGCTCCGGAATCATTGCCCAGGACGACGATCGAGTTGTTCAGGGCCACGCCGCCGGAAAAGGAGCTTGGAACATTGAGAACCAAGGTGCCGAACGCAAACGAAATCCCTGTGGGTTGGACCTCGGAAATTTCCTTATTGATCGTGAGGAGCTTGTCCTTGGAGCCCGTCATCCAGGTCTGCCACTGGCCGCCGTGCTCGAGGAGTCCTCCATCGAGCTGAACCGGAATATCCACGGTGAGCGGGCTGTCCGACCGCAACGCCTGGGCGGGCTTCGCTCCGGGATCAACTTTCAAGAGCAGTGATCCTGCCCCTTGGAGCGTGGCCGGGTTCTTCTGGAACCAGATCGAGGAGGCCGTGAATTTGGATGGCACATCAATCGTGAAGTCCCCGCCGCCGAGTCCGGGAAGGATTGCGGCCGATCCCTCGATCCAACCGGACACGTCGCCGGTGTCCGATATCCAAGCCGAGTCGTCGTTCCACGATCCCTCCGCTCCCCCCTGCCATTTGAGCGGAGCCTGCCCGTAAGCCGCAGGCAGGAGCGCGAAAGCGATGGCAGGAACAATCAAGGCAAGGAGTTTCCGCAGGGACTTGGAAAGAGGGAGCGAATCCATGCCTTACTCTTTTACCAGAAGGAGAAGGCGTCTCAAAGCGCTATCAATGTCGACGCACCAATGTGCATGGATCTGAGATTCAAGAAGACCGTGCCCCATGCATAATCAGGAAACTGCCTATTCATGGAACCAAGAGCAATCAAACTGGGATTTCTTCCTGCCAACCGGGGTTTTTTCGATCAGCAACTCGCGCGGGAGATGCGGGCGAGAATTCTCGTTGTCGCCGCGGATCTCGGCGTGGAGCTCGTTTGCCCGACGGAGACGCATACTTCCGGAGGATGTGTCGGGAACCGCAGCGAGGCCCGCATTTGTGCGGAGCTGTTTGACCGCGAGGCCGTCGACGGCGTGGTTGTCTCGGCGGTCAATTTCGGTGATGAGCAGGCTGTGGCAGAGACGCTGCGCCCTCTTCGTCCGGGCCTTCCTGTGCTTCTGCACGGCTGTCCGGAGGATGGTCCGCTCAGCAGGACGGGGAAGAGAAGAGATGCGTTTTGCGGGTTGCTCTCCATTGCGGAGGCCCTGCGCCAGATCGGGCGGAGCTATTCCTTGCCACAGCATCCGCTTTGCGCGCCGGGGTCACCCGGCTTTGCCGACGAACTCGACCGCTTTCATTCGGTTTGCCGCGTGGTCCGGGGCATCCGCGGGGCGCGCTACGGTCAGGTCGGAATCCGTCCGGACGCCTTCTGGACGTGCCGTTATGACGAGAGAGCGCTGCAGAAGCTCGGGCCGACGGTGGTCACAATCGATCTCTCGGAAATCATCGCAAGGGTTGCCGCGCTCCCCGACGAATCCGTGCGCGACACGGCAGAACAAATGGCGGCCGGGTGTGCGACGGGCCGGACGCCTCCGGCTGCGATGCTCAAGTTGGCAAAGCTTGAGCGGGTCCTGAGTGACTGGGCCGCAGCGGAAGATTTGGATGGTCTGGCAATCCAATGCTGGACGTCCATCGAGCAGAACCTCGGGATTTGCCCGTGTTTCGTGATGAGCCGGCTGGGTGATCTCGGAATCCCCTGCGCCTGCGAGGCCGATGTCCCGGGACTGCTCTCGATGCACGCACTCCTGCTGGCAGGCGCACCTGCTGCGGCGCTCGCCGACTGGAACAACCTGCACCACGCGGACCCCGATCTGGTCAACCTCTGGCACTGTGGGGTCTATCCGGCAAGCATGGCAAAAGGACGGCCGGAACTTGACCGGCACAGCATCCTGGGACCGTCCGGGGCCGTCGAAGTCGAAAAAACTCACGGTGTGGTCAATCTTGAAGTGAGGGAGGGTGACGCGACGTTGTTCCGCGTGGCCGGGGAGAACGGAGCCTGGCGGGCTCTTGTGGTTGGCGGATGCTTCGAGAGCGATGGCTCGTCAACGTCCGGTTCCTTCGGCTGGTGTCGTGTTCCGGGTCTTTTGAATTTTTACCGCGACGTGCTCCTCCGGCAGTATCCCCATCACGTTGCCTTCTCCCACGGCCGACAGGGCGCGGTCCTGTCTGAGGCATTCGGCACCTATCTCGGTTTCCAGATCGACACCGGCGGATTCGAAAACCGTGCGGGCAGCTGTTGACCCTTCATCCCATGAAATTCGGAATTCACTCCCTCCTCTTCAGCGAGACCTTTCTTCAGAAGGACCTCTTCCGGCTTGAACAATTCCGCCGGATGGGGTTCGACGCCGTCGAGATCATCCCGTTCGACCTCGACGGATTTCCCGCTGCAGAAGTCCGCCGGATGGCTCAGGACCTCGGCTTAGAAATCAATATCGGCTACGGCATGCCACAAACCCACAACGCCATTTCTCCCGATCCGCAGGTGCGGCGGGCGGCGGCCGACCTTGGCCGGAAGCTGGTCGATGCCAGCGTCACGGCCGGAGCGAGGGTACTCGGGGGGGTTACCTATTGTGGCTGGGGCTATCTGACGGGGGCCATGCCGACCGAAGATGAATGGAAGTGGGGCGTGGACACTTACCGCGAGATAGCCGGGCACGCGCAGCGTTCGGACCCCACGCTCGTTCTCGCTGTGGAGCCAATCAACCGATTCGAGTCGCACTTTGTCAACACCGCTGCGGATGCGTTGCGCTTCATCGAGGCGGTTGGAACCCCAAACCTCCGGGTGCATCTCGACACCTTCCATATGATCCGCGAGGAAGACGGCTTTTGCGAGCCGGTCCGGCAGCTTGGGCGAAAGCTGGGATATGTGCACGCCTGCGAGAACCAGCGTGGCATTCCCGGGCGCGGGCAGGTTCCATGGCACGCCTTCTTCCGTGCGCTGGCGGAAATCCACTACGACGGATGCGTGACGGTCGAGTCGTTCGACCCCAACATGCCGAAAATCGCCAAGCTCTGCTGCATCTGGCGGAAGCTCGCCGACTCGCCGGAACAACTCGCCACGGAAGGGCTCGCATTCCTGAAAAAGGTTGAGGCGGAGGTCGGTGCCATGACGGCATCCTGAGCGATGAGTTCGGAACTATCTGCCTGGCAAATCACCCGCGACGTCGGTCCCGCTGAAGACTTTCTTGCGCAGGAGGGACTTTTTACCACGGGATCGGGCTACCTGCATTTGCGGGGTTCACTCGAGGAGCCGCTGGGGGATGATCCGCAGAATGCCACCTACCTGCGGATGCCCGCGAATGTGACGGCGGAGGTCTTTCCGGTGTCGCGGCAGAAGTGGGGCACCTACGTGCCGGGGGTTTGGGGACAACACCCGTTGCTGAACCGGCAGATGGTCAATCTTCCCTTCTTTGCGGGCATTGGACTGGAGGCCGACGGGGAGCGCCTGGATACCACCACCGCCGCTGTTTATGCCCACTCCCGGACGTTGGACATGCGGCGGGCGCTGCTGCGGCGCGTGCTTGAGTGGCGGACGGCGTCAGGCGCTTTGCTCCGCGTGGAATTTGAGCGTTTCGTTTCAGGTGTCCGCACCCAGCTTTGTGTGCAGAGGGTAAGCGTAACGGCTGACCGGCCTGTCCGGCTGGTCGTCACGTCCGGGATTGACGGCGACGTGAGGACCGGCGGGTTCGACCACCTGGTCTCGGCAGAATTTTCCTCGGACACCTGCGGGGGCATTTCCTGCCGGAGCCAAGTGGATTCAGGCCTTCTGGTGCAGACCGAATGCCGGCACCGCGGCTGGGGAAGCGGGGTGTCGGTGCATTCGGAGGAGCGTGCTATTTCTGCACGGCACACGGAAGCGCTGCAGCCCGGGCGGGCCTTTGTCTTTGAGAAGCTGTCGGCGGTGTCCACAAGCGGGGACCTTCCCGGCAAGATGTCCGCATCGGGTGTCTTGGAGGATCTTCCCGGCTACGAGGTCCTGCTGGCGGAGCATCGGGCGGAGTGGGAGGCCCGATGGGCTCGCTGCGACGTGGAAATCGGCGGGAGTCCGGCCGACCAGCTCGCGATCCGGCTCTCGCTCTACCATCTGCTCCGCTGTCTGGTGCCGGGAGACGACCGGGTGGCCATCGAGCCGAAAGGCTTTGCCGGGGACGCCTACTTCGGCCGCTTTTTCTGGGACACGGAAATGTATCTTCTGCCGTTCTTCCTCTATACCGATCCGGTGCGGGCGAAGACGCTCCTGGATTTCCGGAAGCTGTCGCTGGGTGGCGCCCGGGAGAACGCCCGCCGGTCGGGCTACCCGGGTGCCCGGTTTGCGTGGGAATCCGACGATGCCGGAAGGGAAAACTGTGCGGCCTGGCAATATGCAGACCACGAAGTCCATGTGACGGCCGACGTCGTGTATGCCATGGCTCATTACGACCGGGCCTGCCCGGACAGCGGCTATCTCAAGGAGGTCGCGGAGGTCGTGGTGGAGACCGCCCGCTACTGGATGGCCCGCGTGGATGTGCGGCCCGGAGACGCCCACCCCAGCCTGCTCGGCGTGATGGGGCCCGATGAATACGCGCCCATCTCTCACAACAATGCCTACACGAATTTCCTTGTGGCGTTCGTGCTGCGCCTCGCTGCGGGCGAGGTTGGGGGTTGCGGCGGAGCGCTCGACGAAGAGCGAGGGCAGTTCGCTGCCGTCGCGGAGTCGTTGCCCATCCCTCGCTCGACGTCAAATCCAGACCTCGTCCTCCAGTGCGAGGGATTCGACCGCCTGGCCCGGCCGAAGTTTGAGGAGTTTTGGACCGACCGCGATTCCCCCTATGCGGCTCAGGTTTCGCAGGAACGACTCTACAGGAGCCAGAACCTCAAGCAGGCCGACGTGCTCATGCTCATGATGCTCTTCCCTGGCTCTTTTTCCAAGGCCGAGCTTCGCGCGGCGTGGGATTACTACGTGCCAGTGACCACCCACGATTCGTCGCTCTCCGCCGGGGTCCATGCGATCCAGGCCTGCCGGCTCGGCCTGCGAGAACCCGCTTGGGAATTCTGGCAAAAATCCAGCCGCATGGACATCGACGGAGGCGCGGCCCAGGGCATCCACATCGCCGGATGCGGAGTCAACTGGCAGATCGCGGTGTTTGGGTTTGCAGGCGTGGGAACGGCGATGGAACCCGGGCCGCTGCGCCTGCGCCCGCAACTCCCCGCAGGCTGGTCCCGCCTGGCCTTCCCCTTGGTCTGGATGGGAAACCCGCTGCGGATCACGGTCGGTCCCCGGGAAACGACGGTCACAAACAACGGGCAAAACCCGGTTAGCGTGGAGTGGCGCAGCGGGCAGCGCTGGGTCCCCCCCAACGAGACGGCCAGCTTCCGCGAACCGGTGCGCGCGGTCATCTTCGATTTGGATGGCGTCATCGTCTCGACCGACGATTTTCACTTTCGAGCATGGAGCCGACTGGCGTCCGAAGAGGGAATTCCGTTCAGCGCCGCACAGGGCGAGCGTTGCCGCGGCATCAGCCGGATGGAGAGCCTCAACATCATGCTGGAAAGCTCCTCCCGCACTTACACGGAAGACGAGAAGCTGGAGCTCGCAGGACGCAAAAACCGACATTACCTGGAGTCCATTGGATCGATTGGGCCCGGGGACCTTCTGCCGGGCGCAGCAGATTTTCTCTCCGCCCTGCGCGCGAAGGAAATCCGTATCGCCGTGGGATCATCGAGCCGGAACGCGCCTGCCATCCTTGAACGGATCGGCCTGGCGGAGGCCTTCGATGCCGTTGCAGACGGCAACGCCATCCGCGAAAGCAAACCTTCCCCTGAGGTTTTCCTCTGCGCGGCCGCCCGGCTCGGGCTCCCGGCAGAGGAGTGCGTGGTAGTTGAGGATGCCGCCGCAGGAGTCGAGGCAGCCGTGCGCGCCGGGATGCGCGTGCTGGCAGTGGGCGCGGCAGCCGGGGACCCGCGCGCCGATTGGTCGGCTCCCGGACTTCGTGAAATCGCTCCGGAAACCATTCTTTCATAAAATGAGATCCATGAAAAATCACGGAAGCCATCTTCCCCCGGCACCGTCCGGCTCCGGCCCGGGGGGCTCGTTCGGATTCACATCCGGCCTGAGCCATCTCCCGCTCCTCGGCCGAGGGCGCACGCGCTCGGTCACGGCCGAAAATCCGACGGGCGAAAAAGGCCGGGGCGGGATGGCGGTCCCGGATCCGTCCGACCCCAACCCGTTTCAGGGCGCGCGGGCGGCCGATGACTTGGGCCTGGGATGGAAGGTCCGCCCGTTCGTGCGCATCAACGCCGGCGAGACCGCGGTGCTGATGGACGTCAAAGGTTCCGGAATCATCCAGCACATGTGGCTGGTCGAAAATACCGGCACCGAAAACATGGGGCGCGGCATGGTGCTGCGCATGTATTGGGATGGCGAGGAAGCCCCCTCGGTCGAATGCCCGGCCCTCGAGTTTTTTGCTGTCGGCCATGGCCGCGTCGGGTATGTGAACTCGCTGGCCGTTGTGGTGAATCCCCTCAACTCGCTGAACTGTTTCTGGCCGATGCCGTTTGGCACGCGGGCACGCGTGACGCTGACCAATGAGGGCGCGGACGACAACCTCCTGGTCGGCTACCAGATCACCTACACGGAGACCGCTGTTGACAACGATGCGGGCAGGTTCCACGCCCAATACCGCCAGGCGCGCACGGCGGATCAGAACCCCTACATCCTCCTCGACAACGTGCGGGGACACGGACGATACGTGGGCACGTTCCTCGCGTGGACCCAGGGCGAAAAAGGCTGGTTCGGCGAGGGGGAAGTGAAGTTCTACTTGGACGGCGACGAAAGGTTTCCCACGATCTGCGGCACCGGGACCGAGGATTATTTCCTCGCCAGTTACGGACTTCCATCCACCTATTCGACCGCCTACGCCGGGTCCGTCCTCCCATCCCATCACAACGCCGACCTCCCCCAGCACTGGAGCCTCTACCGATGGCATATCCAGGATCCCATCTGCTTTCAAGAGGACCTGCGCGTCACCATCCAGGCGCTCGGACTCGCGGAAAAATACCGCATTCTTCAACATGACGTAATTTCCTCGGTGGCCTCCTGGTATCAGACTGAACCCCATGTCCCGTTCCCAGGGTTTCCGAGCCTGACCGAAAGGCAACTCCTCACCAAAACGCAGGTGTGAGGACGCTTACAAAAAGACAGTTTTCCAGGTTCCCGAGCGGAGATGCACCAATGCGCACAGGCTGGAATCCTTGCAAATATGCATAGGTCATCTGTTGTGTAGGCTGCTTTTGTTCAGTGTTTTATAGTGAATTTTATCGCAACCGATCAGCGCTCCATTGGCGCACGTGATAAATAAACTCCTTGGCAGTATAGGCCAGGGCGAGTATAGAAAAGTCCAGATGAATCCCTCCCCGATTATCCTGTCCCGCCTGCGGGTTTTTGTCCTCTTTGTCGCTTGGAGTACGATGGGACTGGCTGGGGAGCCGACCCCCGTGTTTGAGAAGACGGACCGCGGCGTGCGGGTGGGGACCGACCGGTATGAGGTGGAGTTTGCGAATGGCGTGCTGGTGCGGCTTTTCAACAAGCTGACGAAAGAGGACTACCTGGATGCGAAGGCGGATCTGGGGCGGATATTGCCGCACCTTCCCGCCGGCATGGGCACGCAGAACGGGGAAGCGGCGCGGGAGGCCGCCGAGCGCCTGAACACGAAACCCTGGTGGGAGCATCCGGCCACGATGCGGCTGCCGAACCAGCACTTTGCCGATGCGCAGAGTGCGTTCCAGCTCAAGGAGGTCAGTGGCAACACATGGCGTTTGGAGTATAAGAATCTGACGGACGGGGAGAATCGGTATCCCGACGAGGAGTTTGCGCTGACCGTCGCGGTGGATTTGCCAACCGGCGATTTGCTCGTGACTCCGGAGGGCAGGTCTCCCCGGCCGGGCGTCTATGCGGCCAATCTGGTTTTTGGGGCCCTGGCACCGGAGGTCACGGCGGAGGCCCCCATCTGCGACGGGGTGAGGATTTCGCGCACGAATACCGGGCGGGTGCTCTGGACAAACAAATGGCCGGATTTCTGGGATTTCGCCTTTCTGGCATTCAACGGCCGGAGGAGCGGGGCTTTTGCGGTCTGGGCCGAGGACGCGAAAGTCCGGTTCTACAAATATTTGTATTACTTAAACAACCCGGAGGGCCTGTCGTTTTCGTTTGCGATGATGAATGTTCCGCCGTTCGAGGAATTGAAATCGTGCGTGAGCCCACTGCCATGGAGGATCCAGGCATTTGATCGCAGCTGGATGCAGGGGGTCGATCGCTACCACGCCTGGCGGGATGCCAACCGGAAAATCCCGGCGCGCCCGGATTTTGTTAAGAACATCTCGTTTATCGCGGTGACGCCAGATTCACAGAAGCGTTACCTCGACCAGTTGGTCGCCTACACTTCGCCGTGGCAGGACCGCGCGGCCGCGTTCTTGGCATCGATCCGCGTGGCTGGCTTTGACGTCAATCATGCCAACAACACGCCGAGGCCGGGATTCAAGGAGGAAACCGCGCTCTGGCGCCAAGCCGGCCCGCATGGAATGGCCTACATGCAGCCGATGATCATGTGGAGTCCAAAGCCCGTTAACGAGCGGGAAAAATCGGGAGTCGAGCTTGCGAAGCAGGCGATCACGCGCTCGGTATTTCTCAAGTCTCCGGACGATACCGCGTTGTTCGTGGACCAGAATCACCTTGGGCATCCCGGTTGGCAGAGGTGGTTTCTCGATTGGGTGAAGGAGTGGTCCCAAGACTACGGAGCCCAGGGGATTTACCACGATCAATCTTACCCCGCTCCGATGGATCGCCGCGGCGATGCCATCAACGGAATGACCGCTCCGCAGGGGATGGATGACTACTTTCGAAAGGTGATCGAGGAAAATCCGGGAACATTCCATGGCTCGGAGAAGACGACCGAGGCGAACATCGTCGGCGTTTCGTTCGGAATAGGTAGCGGATACCACTGGGGCAGCGCGCCAGACATGCGGCTGGCTAGGGCCAATGATGCCAGCCCGGTTTCTGCCGCGCTCGCCGCTCCGCACTCGGTGATCTGGTCGTTTCTCAACATGCGCAATGACTCGACCTGGGAATTCCGCGACCGCTGGATGGCTGAGCGCCGGGCCCAGATTGCCGGGATGCACAACTCGATCCTCGGGATGGATCCCAAGCTCTTTCCCCTGCTCGCCAATGTGGCCTGGCATGATCGCACGCGGGACGTCACATTTCTGAAATTTGGGCTCCGCCCGGTTTTCCCGTCCGACTACTCGCGCGATGTCTTTTCCTATTTCGAGGGGAAAAAAGGCGAGCGCTTCGAATACCAGCGGACGCCTTACGGCTCCCGCTTTGCCCAGGTCTTCAGCGGGGACAAAGCTCCCGACGTGATCTACGGCATCGCGCATGGCGTGCGGCACGCGAACGTCGGGAAGGGAGGGATCACCGGGTGGGTCTTCTACAACGAGGCCGATGCATCCGCCCCATGGAATGAGCCCGGAGTCGCCGGCCTCGACCCCACCAGGTTCTACCTCATCAATCCGGCCCTGGGCCGCCCGTCCGCCTGGGTGTCCACCGCCAACGAATACGGGCCCAGCCTGTATGAGAGCTGCGTGGCGGATTCCGGCTACAACGATTCGTTCCTGTTTTTCCGGATCCGCGCGGATGCCAACCTGCGGGCGGTGTCCGGCAGCGAGCAAATGATCCTGCACAGCTCCGTGCCCCCGCTGGCCATTTATGTCAACGGCAAGATCGTGCCGGCCCGCCCGGGAAAACTGCCCGACACGTACCTGATCAATGCGGCGACTCCCGCTGATGTCGCCGTCATCCTCAAGAAGCCGGACACGAACCAACTGGCCAAATCGACGCTCGGGCGCCTGACAGAATCTCTCTCCGCGACCGACTTGTTGGAGCCCTCATTGATCTCGCCCTCGGTGGATGGCGGGAAATCCCCGCAGGGCCGCCAGGTTCTGACTCTGCCGGCGCGGGTTTATGGATCGTCCGTGACCCGCCTCTATGTGCCGGTTTGCGTCCCCGCCGGCGGAAAGTCCGGAGTCTGGCGCGCCTATCTCCCCGGAAAAAAAGATGCCAGCGTGGACACGGTCGAGCTCAACCTGCGTCCGTTCTTCTCGCGGAACGAGGGGGCAGCCAACCCCGAATTTGTCGATATTCCCCTGGCAGGAAACGAGGTGAAGCTCGTTTCTTTCGCCAGCACCCCCTCCCCCGCTCTGCGCGTCGAGATGGAGTGGGTTGAGCAGGACGCAATCAAATAACTATGAACCGCCATCCAAAAAATCCTATCATCGCTCCCGGGGACATGCCCGTCGAGTGCTCGGCCGTCTTCAATGCGGGTGCCGTGCGCTACCAAGGCAAGTTCCTCCTCCTGCTGCGCGTCGAGGACCACGCGCGCCAGGTCAACTTCCACGTCGCCACCAGCGACGACGGGGTCGCGTTCGACATCAGCCCCGAACCGATCAAATACCCGCTGCGCGATATCGAAAAAAAATATGGCTCCGTCCGCTTCGATATCCGCATCACCCCGCTCGAGGACGCATTTTATATTTGCCATGCCGTCTGGATCACCGGGCTCGGGTGCATGATCGGCATGGCCCGCACGGCGGATTTTGTCCATTTCGAACCGACCCCCTCGCTCTCGCTGCCCCACAATCGCAACGCCGTTCTCTTTCCAGAAAAGATCAACGGCCTCTACGCGCGGCTGGAGCGTCCGCAGGACACCGACACCGGGCGGATCTGGATCAATTACTCGCCCGACCTGCGCTACTGGGGAGATGCGAAGCCGCTCGACATTCCCACCCATGTTTGGAGCTGGAGGAAAAATGGTGGCGGGGCCGTCCCGATCCGCACCCCGGACGGGTGGCTCACGATCTACCATGCCACAGTAAAAACCGCCTCGTCGGAAAACTACTATCTTGGCGTCATGCTTCTGGACCTGGAGGACCCCTCGAAAGTCCTCCACGCCAGCACGAAATTCATCCTGCACCCCAAGGAGATTTACGAGTGTGTCGGTCAGGTGCCGAACGTCGTCTTCACCTGCGGCGCGATCGAAACGGGGAACGGCGGGCTGAATGTTTACTACGCCGGAGCCGACACCTGCGTGTGCCTTGCTCAAACAACCATCCCGGATCTCATCGCCGCCTGCAAAGAATGACCGCCTCCCCACGGAACCCAATGTCACATTGCCTCAAGGTCTTTTTGCTCGCCGCACTGTCTTCCGGAATGCTTTTTGCTGAGGAGGGGGCGAAGCCCGGCGAGGAACCACGCGGCAGCCTTCGGGCGGCCAATATCTTCTCAGAAAGGTGCGTCCTCCAGCGCGACATGCCACTGCCGGTTTGGGGATGGGCGCAGCTGGGAGCCAAGGTGGAGGTCGAGCTGGCCGGACAAAAGGCATCGGCCGTCGCCGAGGCAAGCGGCCGCTGGCAGGTTACTTTTGAGCCCTTGCCGGCAGGTGGTCCCCACACGCTCAAGATCAGCTCCGCCCCGGAGGTCCTGGAGGTGAAGGATGTCCTGATCGGCGAGGTCTGGGTCGGTGTCGGGCAATCCAACATGATGATGGGGCTCGGCAGCTCGGAAGGCGGCGACCAGGCGATCGGGCGCATTATGAGCTATCCGAATTTGCGGTTCGCAGCGGGCCACGCCCATTCTGCGGAAGCGCCGGCACAAGATATCAAGCCGATCGCGTGGGGCACGCCCACGTCCGGAACTTCGGCCGTCAGCTTTTACTTTGCCGAGCAGCTCTATAACCACCTCGGCGGCTCTGTCCCGGTGGGGATATTAAATTTCACCCTGATCGCGCCGGCCGAGGCATGGAGCGATGCGGAGCGTCTGAAGGTGGTTCCGGCGCTCTCCAAAATTGCGGACCACAAAATCTATCCGCATCTGAGCGGACAGGTTTTCAACGGAACGATCAAACCGCTGGCCCCTTTTGCGATTCGCGGAGCACTCTATTACCAGGGGGAGATGAATGCCGGGCGCGGGCAGCAGTTCGGGCTGATCTTGCCGATCCTTATCCAAAGCTGGCGGGAGGCATGGAACCGGCCGGACCTCCCTTTTTTCTTCGTGCAGCTGGCTTCCTTCGAGGAGCACAGGAAGGCGGCCGATGGCACGCTGGACATGCGTCCGGAGATGCTTGCAAAGCTCAAGCCCGCAGGTCAGACCCACGGGTTCTCGTTGGTTCGGGAATCCCAGCTCCACACCGCCCGCACCGTGCCCGGTGCCGGGATGGCCGTCGCCATTGACGCCGGCGACCAGTGGGACATCCATCCCAAAAACAAAAAGACCGTCGGCGAGAGGCTGTTTCTTTTGGCGCGGGCAAAGGCTTATGGAGAGCAGGGCGTTGCGAGCGCGGGACCGATGCCAAGGGAAGCCCGCTTTGAAAAGGATCGCGTGACCGTCACCATGGACTTGGAGGAGGGAACGCAACTGGCAGCAAAATCCGAGCCTCTTGCGGGTTTCGAGCTGGCCGGGACGGATCAGGTCTTTCACAAAGCGGACGCCCGGATTGAGGGCAACAAAGTCGTCGTTCAATCCAAGGACGTGCCCGAGCCGGTGATGCTTCATTACGCATGGGCCGGCTTCCCCGAGGTGGGTCTCTACGACAACACCGGCCTGCCCGCCTCGCCGTTCCGGTTTTATGACCAGACCCGCCTCGTCGCCTTGCAGGACTCCGCTGAGATTCCCTTTGGCGGGATTCAGACGCTCAAAACGAAGGACGCTCCCGGATGGGAGCTTAGCGGCAACGCCACCCTGATCGCGCCGCCGGATGGCAAACCGGCCTTTGAGCTCAAAGTCGAGAAAGACACGGTCTTTCAGAACTCCGGAAAATTGCGACTGTCTTATTCTTGGAATGCCGACCCCCTTGCGCAGGAGTTCATCCGGCCGGGATGCGTGGTGGGCTTTTCATTTGATTTGGCTGCAACCGCCGAGGGGCCGGCGCGCGTGTATGTGAGGCCCGCAAACAACCACCAAGCCGGCGGTCAGGATGCATGGGGGCCGGCGGTCTTCGTCGGGAGCGATCTTGAGGAGTTTCGCAGGATCCATGTTGCCCGGCAGATGCAGAGCCCGCGGACGGAAGGCGACTCGGTCGGCCTTCTGTTCGCACTTGTCGAACCCAAGCCCGAACAACCAATCCTTCCTGCCCGCGTGCGGGGGCTCTCACCCTACCGCGTGCTGCGCCCGATACTCAAAGTCAGCTCCGTGCTGCCCATCGACATGGGAACCGTTCCTCCAAATACTCCCGCCGAGTCCCGCCCGCTGACGATCTCGAACGGTCAAACGGCGACCCTGCCACAGAACCTCAATGCGGAGGAGGATCCGGTCCCGGTGCCAACCGTCCTTTACGGGTTGGCCGATCTTGCCTCAAATGGTGACGGCGCCGTGCAGTCGGTCCTCAGTCCTGGAGATTCTTTGGGAGCCGTCCTGTCGGGGGATGGCTTCGCGCTCGTTGGCAAGCAGGTGTCGCCCGACGGGAAGTCCCTGAAGTTTGTCGGTGACGATGGCAAGCCCGGGCTCGAGGGCGGCCGCAGCGCGGAGCAGGAAACCGTCTCGGTGAAATTCCTCGGAGCCAAAACTCCGGGCGACTATTCGGCCACGCTCCGCATTGTCACCCAGGCCGCCAACCTTGGCACGCTCAGCCAGGGACAAAAGCACGAACCCCCAGCCAACCTGCACTACATCGACATCCCGATCCACGCTTCAGTGAAGTAGACCGCTTTCCCATGAATAACTTTAAGCTACAAAACCGATCGCTCCAGTTCGACGTCCAGCAGGATGGCCAATGTGTGATGGGTCGGATGACGGTAAAATCCACCGGCTTTCAAACGCCGTGGGTTCCGTTGCTTGTTTTGGAAATCTACGACCGGATGCAGGAGCGCACGGATGCGGTGAGCCAGTTTGCGCCGGTCTTTTTTGAGCCCGAGGGGGATGCCTCCCTGCACATTGTGCTGCGGGATGCCCAGCGGGGAGTCACGGTCGGGCTCTGGCTCAGGCTGGATGATGCGGGATTGTCGCTTGTTTTTCCCCCATCGGAAATCGAGGAGACGGGCGAATCCCTCTACCGGGTCTTTTCGGCCAGCCTTTTGCCCGGCCTGATGATTGCAGACGCTTCGGGCAAAGTTCTGCTCCCCCTGTGCAGCGGCGTGTTGTTTTCTCCGGCGGGCAAGCCCGCGCTCGCGGATCGGTTTTTGGCGTATGGCGAGCAGGAGCGCTGGGAGTTGCTGCCCACCATGCCGCTTTGCGCGGCGATGAGCGCGGATGGGGGGTGGCTGACGCTTGCCACACAAGGGGCGGATGACACCTACTGCGCCGTGAAGACGGACGGGAAGGGATCGGCGACGGTTGGGCTGCACCCGATGCTCCGCCGCCACTGGTGCGACCCGGTGGATTGGACGACCCGCGAAATCCGCATCGAACCGCTCCCCGCCGGAGCGGACCTCGTCATGGCCGCCGGGGCGCGCTTGCGGGAGCATGTCGCAAACGACTTCAAAAAGCCCACGCTCAAGCAGCGCGCCGCGGAATCCCCGCAGTGCGCCTACCAGCAAAGTGCCTATACCATGAAGCTCTTCCACGGGCTGCAGCGCCAGGGGATCATTGTCGATGGCCACGGGCCGGCGTCGGAGGAGCTTCTTTTTCAGCGAACGCTCACGTTCGCTCAGGCCTCGGATCACCTCGCCCGCCTGAAAAAGGCCGGTGTCGAGCGCATCTATTGGCAAAGTGTGGGATGGAACCCCAAAGGCCATGACGGTGCCTGGCCGACGGACTTTCCGATTGAGGAGCGCCTTGGCGGAGAGGCCGGCTTTCGCGAGCTGATCCGCACCAGCAACGATCTCGGCTACCACTCCACCGTACATCTCAACACCGTGATGGCCTGCTTCCAGTCGCCGGATTTCCGGTCCGATTGGGTGCTGCACGATGTCTGGGGCCAGCCCAAGCTCACGGGCGTCTGGAGCGGCGGCCCGCATTCCAGCCACTGGGGCCTTGCGATCCCCGAGGAGGCCCTTCGCGCCAGGTTCCAGCGCATCAAGGATCTCGGCCTCAACGGCATGCTCTACCTCGACTTCATGGGAAACCCGCTCTCTGCCAACCACCACCCCGTTCACCGCGGGCCGCGCGGTCAGTATGCCAAGGGCATCCAGCGGTTCCTCCGCCTCGCAAAGGAATATTTCGGGGCCGTGGAAACGGAGATGGGCTACCTCTATGCCGCGCTTCACTGCGATGCCCTCGCGGCAGGTCCCGGCTCCGAGTGGCACCTGCGGCATGCCAGGCCGGAATGGCCGGTTTCCGCTCTCATCGACGAACTCGTTCCCGTTTGGAACCTAGCACTGCATGAATTTGTGACGATGGAAAACCAGGGGATGGACTGGCAGTCGACGATGCGCTGCCTGCTTCTCGGCCAGGTTCCGCGCGATGAATGGACCGCGAGCCCGGGGATCTTTCCCGTTCTCGACGACGCCCGCATCGAAAAAATCCGCGCGCGCTACGGGCTCTGCTGCGAGCGGTTCGGGCACCTAATCCCCGAGCGCCTGGCCTCCTGGGCCCGTTTGACGGATGGGGTCGAGCAGACGACATTCTCGGACGGCACGACCGTGCTGGCAGATTTTTCCGCTTCCCGGATCACCATCAACAACGAAGAGATCCCCCGACCCTCCTGCTTGGAATAAGCGATGAACCGTCCCCCGTCACCACCGAAGCGCGGCCGCCGCGCCTTCACGCTCGTGGAGGTGGTCTTGGCGATCGGCATCGTGGCGTTCTGTGTGGTCCCGCTCATCGGCGCTCTCAGCGTCGCCTACCAGCAGGGAAGGGAGGCCCAGGAAAAAACCGAGCTGGCACTCGTGTTTCAATCTGTCGAAGCCGTGCTCCGAGGATCGGTCGGCCGCGGGACAAACAGCTTCGCCTCGCTTCAAGCCAGTCTTCCGCAAACCAACTACTTCGCGCAGGGGGGGCAGTATCTCGGGACGAACCTCGCTGTTTCTGGAAACACGAACCTCTACCGCTGCGTCATTACGACAAATGCCCTCGCAACCACCGCCCACCGCTCGGGCGTGCGAGTCGTTGTCCAATACCCCGCGCCGTCCTATCAAAAAAGCGTCACCAACCAGTTCAGCCTCTTCTCCTATGGCACGCGCTGGTAAAACCATTTTGGCCTTCACGCTGCTGGAGCTTCTTGTGGCGATGGCCCTCTTCACCCTGGTGGCCGTCCTTCTGGCCTCGGTTTTCTCCTCGACTCAGAAAGGCGTGGTTCTGCTCGGCAGCGCAAAGTCCCAGAGGCAGGATGCCCGCGCGGTGCTCGGGCAGGTTGCGGGCGAGCTTCGCGCCGCCCTGGAGCCACCCACACGCAGTTTTGAGGGCGCCCAGGCCGCCATGCGGCAGCCGCAGCTCCTGGTGAACCCATCCGGCCTGACAAACGGGAGCTCCCTGTTCTGGAGCGCCGGAGCGGATTCGAGATCCGGCGGGTCCGCCCTGGTCGGCTATCTCCTGCGCTGGGAGACCACCCCCGAGGGGCCCCGCCCCCGGTTCTGCCGGGTCTTTCTGGACGCGGACGGTTCGGAGATTGTGGAACAGACCCTGCGCACATCCGCAAGCCCGGAGTGGGTGTCCCAGGCGCTGGTCAACTCGAATGCGCCCGGAGACGCCGCCAATGGCTACCAGGGATGGATCTCGGACAACATCCTCGCCTTCTATGCCCGCGCCCTGGACCCCCAGATGAATGCCATCACCAATTTTTCGCGAGGTCTGAGCGGTCCTGCCGTCAACACCAGCTCTGCCAACGCGGTCTTTGCCGCCTCGGCGACCGGCAACGCCACGCTCGGCAGCTTTGATTCCCGCAGCGGCTACCAATACACGCGCCGGCCCGACAACGTGACCGTGAACCGCTTCGGCCCCGCCCTGCCCTCCGCGATTGAGTTAGTAGTCATTTCCGCCCCTCCCTCCAGCGTCCGCCAGCTCCAATCTGTTCCCGCGCCTGTTCTCTCGGGCAATGCCGCCGCCATGTGGACGGATGTCGCCTCCTTTCTCAGCAGCCTGCCGGAACCCGTGCGCAACGCCGCCAAAACTTACTCGACGATCGTTCCGATCGCCGTCCAACAATGAGCCGCCGTCCACACAGCTCCCGCGCCAGCGCGCTGCCCGTCGTCCTCTCCCTGGTCGCGATCCTTACGCTCCTCATCGTCTCCGTCCTCGGAACCGTCCTCTTCGACGGGCGGATGTCCTCGAACGCGCTGGAAAACTCCCGCGCAGAATATTTTGCACGCTATGCTCTCGATGAGGCGGCGGAGAAGATTGCCAGGATCCCCCTCGACAAGCACTGGGCCGCAGGGCCGGGACTCATCCGCACATGGAATGGTTCCTCATGGGATGCCATCAACTTGTTCTCCGAGGGCGACGGTTCCAGCCAGGTCAACCTCAACGCCCGCTTGGCCGATGGATCGTATGCCATCTTCCCCCCCAACTCGGATTTTCCCACGGCCCCCGAGATGAGCGTGGACTGGCGCTACGTCCTCGCCGATGGAAGAGTCGTCGCAACCGCGCCCGCCAGCGGAGTCATCGGCCGCTTCGCCTACTGGGTCGATACCGAAAACAGCCGGGTGAATATTAACACCGCAGGCTTTGGAATGACGGAGTTCGATTCCGACCTCGAACCCTGGGTCGCGGATTTGCGCAAAAACGACACTGGCAATGGAGAAATCGTGAGTCTGGCTTCCTATCAGCAGGAAGTTTGGGAGAAAAACCCCTGGGCAACGGATGCAATCACTCTCGACCCTTCCGGAATTCCAATATTTTCCACACTCGACCGGACGGCGGCCCAGTCTCGCACACTTCAAAACCTTACCGGTCACCCAAGCTCGGTTGACCTTTCCTATCTGGATAACGTCACGGAGCAGGAGAGCTTCAATACCTTCCGCTATGCCGGCTCCTTTTTCCTCCGGGTTGATGCAAAGAACGCCTCGCTTTCAAAGGATCTCGCGGGAGGCAATCCCGCCTTCCATATCTCGCAGAATCCTGACATGAGCATCCGCTTTTTCGACACACCCGAAGACTGGAAGCTGATTGTCGGCGAGGAAGCATTCGAGCGCAATAAGGCCTATATCACGACTCGTGGCCGTGCCCCGGAGATCAACCCGTGGGGCCTGCCAAAACTCGCCCTCAGTCTCGCCCCCCAGCAGGGAAATCCTTTGAACGTCTTGACCGAAGACTTCCAGCGCAATTACCCGGTGACATTGTTGAGGGGCGATGAGGACTCGCGTACTTCCGAGATCCCGAACATATCCATCAACAGCGGAAACGATCCCGGCCGCGGAGGCTTCCGGGACACAACGAGACCAGACTTATATAATGGTGGAGCTACAAAATTATCTCTGCAAAGAATTGTGGCGACGCTCAAGAGCACGCTGGAAAGTCCTACTCCAGAATATGCTTCACTGGCGTCGAAATACAACGAGGGGAATCCAGGAGAAGCGGAGCAGGTTGCCGTCAATCTTCTGTATTTTGCAGACCAGACCCTGAATGGATTTGCACCCAATTACCCTGCCTATATTCGATTTTGGAAGGCACCTCTCAACGATCTAATGCCTCTAGATCCAATGCCTCAAGAATGGATTGACAACTATTATAAATACCGGCCTACTATAGAACCGCTAACTCAGGCCGAGATTGAAACGGCTAAGCAAGCTTGGGATTCACAGAACGATACGAGAAGATTTTATGGAGGGCGTCTGCTACCGATGGCCGGAAACTCCACGATGCGACGCCTCGGCACCTCTGGACCGTTTCTAATTACCGAAGTCGGTGCACAAATCGAGACCAAGCGGTTCGATATTCCTGATTCTCCATTAGCTTCTGACAGCTCGACTCCAGCTGCAATCCTTCGATCTGCAGCCGCGGCTCCAGAAAACCCCTACAGTGTTTTATCGCCCATCAATTATAATAGCGGGAATACAACCACTGGCGGACCGGTATGGGGGTTTATTCTTCGCAAGCCTTTGACGAATTCCGCCAGTGGAAACCTCACGGCAGATGACGATCGTTGGGTTTATATCTCCTTTCGAGGAGAGCTTCTGTGCCCGCCTGATTGGGGGTTAAAGCAAAAGCTGAGTTTGGGGATGGCCCCATACACGTATCTTTCAGATGTTGTGCTACGTTACTCAACCAACGACCCGACCTACCCTGCGGGCACCAATGATGGCAGCCTCCGAGGGTATTTCGCTTCCATCCGGGACCCAAATACTAGTAGCTCCCACATGGTTTCCAGTTCAGGGTCATACGTAATGCGTCCGCCATTGAGTCCTCAATGGGAGCTCCTGGATCCCTCAAATCCCTATGTGGAAATGACTCGCGTCACGGGACATGGCATCGTTATTGGCCCATTTCGCCCAGGGAGCACGGTTTCTTTCAAAGTGAAATTTCGCCTGGTCTCAAGCCTTGGACTCCAGGGTCGAGGCCCCGGTGCAGGGACTGGTTGGCTTTTATGGCACTCCATCCCAGGAATATTCGATGATTATCCTATTGCCGATGTCGTACCAAACATGAGTTCAACGGACCCGAGCCAGGACGAAATGCTGGAGTTTGAAGTAAATAACCTAAATGTCAATTCGGCAGGATCTCCAGAAGTTTCATTCGAAGCAAATGATCCACGTGTTGCACGTCGAAAAAAAGACTGGGAAATCTCGTCGCTAGCAACCCCAGCTGGCGAGAACTCGAATTTCACAGGTAATGTAAACGCTCAAGCTTCTGACCTCGCCATGCCAAATGCATTGCTGCAAGTCGTTCGCGGTCGCCTTCGTGGCCGGGCCATCGGGGGTGCGTGGGGTGACATTAGATTAGACACCGAGCGGCAGAATGCGAGTAGGATTCTTGGGTTGCCGGGTGTCGGGCACCTTGGCAGCATTCCTACGGGAGTGGATGCCGGGGAATCGTGGAAGACGATGAAATTCCACGCCAATTCAGACGCGACGCCGGATTGGCTTCTTTGGAACATGATGTATGTGCCGTTCGACAGGAGTTTCGCGAATAATACTGATGGCAAAATCAATATCAACGCAACGCTTTATCCTTTTGGTATCAAGAGAACAAAGCCCTTGGCCGCACTGCTCGGCAACCGGGTGGCCGATCCCGAAGCCGTTGCAACAAATATCGCTAATCGCACTATGGGAGCAGGGGCTGCGCCGCTGGTTGGCCCACCGGACTTGTATGTTTACAACGGGCAAGTCGCCCAAATCGCCGGCGTAGCCGACTCTGGAGTGGGCGAATACGAGAAGGAAAGCGTCACGCGGGGGATTGCGGATATTGTGACCACGCAATGCAGTGACTACCGGGTTTTTCTTGTTGCTCAATCCGTCCGGCAAACACCGGATGGAAAAATCATCCCGCTTGCGACCCATCGGAGCGAGGCGGTCTTGAGCAGGGTGCCAGATGAAGGCGGGCGTGGCAGGGGGCAAACCTATGGTGGAAGAGGATATCCATTTTCCCCCAACACGCTGCAGTTGCCGGCAAATGTCTTTGAGAGGGGTTCCTACGTTTCGAACCCAACGGGAGCGACACCTATTGACCTGAACGACCCGGCCATACTGACTCTAAAAGGTCGCAGCTTCCTTGGAGCGGATGGTCGCCCCAATACCTCCGATGACTGGCTCGTGCCTCAAAAACTCGAAATCTCCAGCTACAGAAGTCTCCAATGATCCTCACGAAACCCTTGCCGTTCCTTGTCACGATTGTTTCTTCGGTAATCGCGGTGTCCTCCGTCGGAGCGGAGCCGTTTTCTGTGGTCACACCCATTCATCCAGCCGTCCTCTTGCAGGCCATGCCTAAGACTCCGACCAACTGGAAATGCCAGTTCTCTAGAGGCCAAAATTTGATCAGTGGAAGCGGGATTCCGGTTACCCAGGCGATCCGGCGCTATGAGATCACCATCGAGGATACGAGCATCAGCCCTCCAGTGCCAAAGATCGTGCAATGCAAAATACTCCTCATGGATATCGGATCCAAAGCCGAGGACGCCGAGGACTTCAAATCCCGCCTCATGCGACCCACTTCGGGAACTTCGGCCCACAAAAGACTCGATGCAGACAACAAAACCCTAGGAGTTTTCAATATCTCCAATGGTGGAAGCATCATGTTTGACGGCATCTGCGGCGACCGTTTGATCCTGCAAATGGAGACCCTCGGGGCAAGCGAGAAGGAGTTTCTCGCAGTGTTCAAATCAGCAGACTTTTCCGCTCTTGCTTCACTGAGCCGCAACCTTCCTGAGAAGAAAACGACAAGTCGTATATTCACCCTGCACATTGCGGACGAGTTTAATCCCAAACTTAACCGGTCTTACCAAGCTGGAACGGTTGATTCTGAGGAAGAGTCCAATCGCAACATCGCCCCGCCGTCTGCTCAATGACATTCGCTCAGTCCAACATATCCCGTGGCAGGGCATTCTCCCTCGTGGAGTTGCTGGTCGTTGTCACGATCCTGGGCCTTCTGGGGTCCCTCCTGGCAATCAATGGCCCGTCTCTCCTTGCGGCGGGCGCATTGACGGGTGGCAGCCAGATCGTAGCGGACAACCTCGCCTTTGCGCGCGACCACGCGATGGCAAATTCGGTGCCCACCTTCGTGGCCATCCAAAACTCAGGGGACAAATCCTGGCAGCGGATCGCCGTGTTTGCCTTCCCCGCCGAGTCTGTCTCTTGGGAGCAGGTGACCCCATGGAAAAACCTGCCCGACAGGGCTTTTGTCGATAGCACCTATGATCCCCAGACGGCGCCATGGTCGAACAAGCCAACCGACCTCAATGATGCCCATTCCAACGTGCCTGCCCCGTCATCATCCCTTCGCGATGGCAGCCGGTCTCTGGCTTTCGGAACCGATTACTTATGCATCGGCTTTCTCCCGAGCGGTGCCCTGCTCGCAGACAACAACCTCGCAATCCGGATTGTTCGCGGCCGACGCCAAGGTGCCGACCTGACTGCCGACGGCGGGGCCTCAACGCCCACGGACTGGGTGAAGCTCCTCCTCGAAAAAAGCACGGGGCGCTCAAAAGAGATCCGCCCGGACCAACCTTAGCTCGACCGATTCTCATGATAAACCAGAACACCATATTGTCCGCCCTTGCCGGGCTTGCGCTGCTCATGCCCCCTGCCCTGCTGGCGGCGGATGAGACCGCCGCCCCTCTGTCCGTCCAAATCGACAATAACGGCCTCAAAGAAATCCTCTGGAAAGGGAAAAACTATGCCATGCCGTCCAAGGTCCGGTTGACGCATCTTAACGTCCCGGAGGGGGATAAAGTGGGCAATGCTCTCGGGGCTCATCTCGGGAATGTGGCAGACCCGACGACGGGAACAGTCACCGCAGACTACACCGGGGCGAAGCTCCAGTGCCGCTATCAGGTGGATGGGAACCGCCTGGATCTCTTTGTGGAGATCACAAATAAGACGGACAAGCCAGTCCTCAATTTCAATGCTGAGCTCGCGAAGCTGGACTTGCTGCCAACGTTGCGCAACATGGCAAGCGATCTGGTCGGGGTGCCGAGAAACATCGACAACATCGGCCGCGTGGGCATGCGGAGGCTGGAGGCGGACGGGGCCACGCTGGCACTCATCAACTGGGAGATCTCGCCCACGGCCGTGGTGAATGTGGGCACTCAGACGCCCTCAGGGCCGTTTCCGCTCGTCCTGAGTCTTCCCCAGGGAAAGAACGGCCAGCACCCGATCGTGGACAACCGGTTTTTTGTCCAACCGGGTCGTGAGATCGCCCCCGGGAGCACGGAAAAATTCCACATTTCGCTCACGTTTGCCGACCCCGCTGCGACGGACGAAGAACTATCCGCCAACGTGAATGCGAGAATCGCCAAACAATATCCCATGGTGCTGGAGTGGAAAGACCGGCGTCCGATCGGGACCCTCTTTCTGGCCAATCCGGCCACCGGATGGAAAACCAACCCGCGGGGCTACCTTCCCGGCAAGGGAAAAGACAATGACATCACAACCGAGGAGGGCCTCCAGGCATTTGGCGCCGCGCTCATGGCGTATGCGGATCACTCCATCGAAATCCTCAAGGAGGCCAATGCGCAGGGCGTGATTCTCTGGGATCTTGAGGGGGCCGAACACCATCACCCGATCACCTACATTGCGCAGCCGGACAAGCTTGGAAAGATTGCTCCCGAGATGGACCGCTTTGCCGACGCGCTCTTTAAGAAGTTCCGCGATGCCGGGCTGAAAACCGGAATCACGCTCCGCCCCACCGAAGTTGTCCCCGACCCGCAGAAGCCCGGCAAATGGACCCACATCGAGGTCAAAGATCCCGTGAAGCTGCTCGATGCAAAAATCACCTATGCCAAGAAGCGCTGGGGATGCACGATCTTCTACCTCGATTCCAATGTCTTCGGAAACGACTGGCTGACGGAGGAGCAGAAGAAGCAGCTGCAGGGCGTGAACTGGGTGATGCCGACCCAGATGCTTGCCGCCCTGATGAAAAAGCATCCGGAGATCCTCATCATTCCGGAGTGGTCGGGCTGGCAGGACTACCGGTATTCCGCCCCTTATTCGGCGGTGGGCCTCGGAATGCGGACAACCAGCCCCAGGGTTCGCGCCACCTACCCCACGGCCTTCAAGGTCATGAGCACCAGCACGCGCGCGCTCGAGCAGGATTGGGACACCTACCTGCAGGGCGTCTCCGGCGGGGACGTATTTCTTTTCAATGCCTGGTATCGCGGCAAGGAAATCGGGCTGCTCCATTTGCTTCTTGCGGAGGCAGAGATCCGAAAGATGGGTCCGCCGGACGAAGTCACCCAGGCCGATGCGGATGCCTTGATAAAGATTCTGAGCGATCCTCAGGAAAATCTGAGGCTTCAATACCACGCGATTTCCGCACTGGGCGAGCGCGGCACGCCCGCCTCTGCGCAGGCCCTCGCCCGGTTTCTGGATTCACCGAATCTTCTCCTGAGGAGGAGTGCGATCATTGCCCTTGGAAAATTGCCAGGCGCCGGCACCCCGGATCTGGCGGCAGCCATGGACCGGATCCTTCGCGATCCCAACTCCCAGATGCTCGCCCCGGCTGCCAGCAAGACGCTCGGAAGATTCGGGGCCGTCTCGCAGGGGCAAATCGCCGCCCTGCTTGGAGAAGCAAAAAAGCCGGAGTTGGTCTCCCATGGCGTGCAGGCCGCCCGATCGCTTCCGGAAGCGGATCCCGTGATATCTGCGAAACTCATGGAGCTCCTCGCGACAGACAATGTGGCTCTTCGAGAGACGGCCATCGCAGCGCTCGGGGAACTCAAAGTGCGGGAGGCCGTCCCCCAATTGATTGCTCTGCTTTCCGACAAGCAGGAAAATGTGTCGCGCCTGGCCGTGCTCGCCCTCGGACAGATCGGTGATCGATCCGCCGTCCCGCCCATCCTGGATCTCTACAACAGGCAATACAAGACGATGGCGCTTTACTCGATCCGGGAGACCCAGGACGCCGCCCTCAAATCCCTTGTCGGAGACAAGACCTCCCGCACGCGCGATGAGTGGCGGGCGTATTTCGCACAGACCAAGCCATGACCCCCTCGCTGGAAAAAACTTACAAATGCGGGTCCCTCGTCTACACGCGGCGGGGCCTCATTGTCATGTTCGCCTGGCTGCTCTGGGGCGACTTCTGCTTCACGATGATGGAGGCTGTCGTCCCCAGCATCGTTCCGCTGAAGATGCACAGCCTGGGGGCTTCCGACACGCTGATCAGCCTCATCATGACCAGCCTGCCGGCGGTGTTCAATTTTTCGATCACGCCAGGGGTCAGCATCTGGAGCGACCGCCTGCGGACATCCTGGGGCCGCCGCATTCCGTTCATCCTCGGGTCGCTGCCGTTCCTCAGCCTCTCGCTGCTGATGATCGGGCTCAATGACGACATTGCGGGCTGGGTGCACCAGAATTTCTTTGAGGGGACGGCGCATGACAAGACGCGGGTGACGATCGTGATGCTCGCGGGGTTTGTTGCGATGTTTGAGCTGTTCAACATGTTCGTGAACACGGTGTTTTGGTATCTCTTCAATGATGTCGTGCCGGAGGAGATGCTGGCGCGCTTCATGTCGCAGTTCCGCATCGTGGGGACGCTGGCCGGGATGCTCTACAACTTTTTCATCTTCCAATTTGCGGAGTCGCACATGCGGGAGATCTACATCGGAGCCGCGGTCCTCTACTTTGTGGGATTCGGCATGGTTTGCCTCCGGGTCCGCGAGGGAACGTATCCGCCCGTCGAAGATTCCGGCGAAAAGCGCGGCTGGCTTGCCGGGCTCTGGGTGGCCACAAAATCGTTCGGCCGGGAGTGCTTCACCTCCCGATACTACTGGTATTTCATGCTGGATCCCGCGATCACCTGCCTGGCGGCCTTTGCCCCTTTCGGCGTCTTCCTCCACAAAAGCATGGGCCTGACGTTGGGCAATATCGGTGTCTTGGGGGGCGTCGGGCAGGCCACCATGCTCATCAGCTTTTTCTTTGTCGGAAGGATCGTGGACCGCTGCCATCCGGTCCGCTCCATGGCGTATTTCAAGGCGTTCGGCGCGTTCATGGCATTCGGGGGCTGGGTCTGGCTGTTTGTGAAGACGCCGAACGCAAACGTCTACCTCTGGATCGCCGCGCTCTCGGGAGCCCTGTTCAACCCGCTCTTCCAAACGTCCAGCCAAGTCGCGGACATGACACGATGGATGCGTCTGCTCCCCCGCGAAAAGCTCGGGCAGTTTTCCGGCGCGATGTGCCTTGTTCGTGCCGTGGCGATCTTTGCGGCCGGCTTTTTGGCCGGCGCCTACATTGACCTGCTGAAGACCTTCCATCCGCCGTCTGTGGACGACCCGGACGGGCTCTTTGCCTACCGCTACATGTTCCTGTTTTCTGGTGTCATCGCCGTCACCGCCTTTGTTTTCCACTACAAGGTCTTCCGCGCGTGGAAGCGCCTCGGAGGCGACAAGTCCTACGAAGCGCCGGACACCCGGATGGACATCACCACACTACCCCCCTTTCCAGGCGATGAGGGAAAGTCGCCCAAGGCCTTGATCGTCATTCCGGGCGTGATGTGGCTGGGGACTTTCCTCGGCATCCTGACCTGGTGCGCCTACTACTGGTGGTGGGATAAAAACCCTTACAACGTGATGATATTCGGCGTGGCGGCAGTCGTCAGCGCAGGGCTTTTCCTTGGCTACATCAAGTTCGTCCGATTCATGGAGCGCCCCTGATCACATGGAAACAGCAGAATCACAGCTCCGATGGGATGGGCCGCCGCCGAGCGTTCGGCCACGTGGCGATGGCGGTTGGATGGATGTGGTCTGGGATGCCCCGGCAGAGGCCGCATTTGCTGCGACTTGCCGGCTCGCGCTCGCGCCGATCGCCGATCCCTTCTGGTGCATTCCGGGCCTCTTCTGGGGCGACAATCAACACGATTCCACCGGCCAGTATTATCCCCGGTTTCAGAAAGGCCTGCGCATTCCGGAAAAATTTCAGAGCCCGTATTGGGAGTTTCACACGCACCGGATGGCGCAGCCGCTTGCGGCCGTCCATGACGGGCGGGAGTGGGTGGTTCTCGAGGTGGACCCCTGTGTGGTTGTGGGCGGACACCGCCTAGAGGCCAGCGTCGGGTTTGAGTATTCTGAGGGATGCCCGTGCCTCGTAGCGTCGCTTCCGGCCTGCGAGCGGCCCTACCGGCATGCGGGGCATGATTACACCATGCCGGTGGCTGCAAGCTGGAAGCCCCCGGTCCATTCCAAAATCCGGTGGAGGATCCGGATCTCCAGAGTTGAAGGCGACCGAGCGTCGCTCCTCGACCACCTGCGGAACAACTACCATTCCGCCCCTGGCGATTCCGTCCGTGCAGATCCAAAGGCCTGCGCCATGGCAGCCCGCGATGCGCTCATGAACTGGCACTACCACCCAGGCGAATCCTATTTTCGCTATACGGTGGCATTCGATCGGGTCGGGCAGCAACTGGCCGAAGCCGGTGGGGCTTCCCTCGACCGCCATGAGATGGGCATCGGCTGGGTCAGCGGGTGGGTTGTCTTTGAGGCGCTCATCGAAGCGGCCGTGCAAAATAACGATCGTGAGGCGCTCGCGGCCGTTGAGAAAACCTGGGGGCAGCTTGTCCGGAGCGGTCTGGTCTCTCCCTCCGGCTTTTGGTGGACGCGCTACGCGCCGCCCCGCCAGAAGACGTCATCGATCTTTGATGCCCGGCTGCCAGGAGGGTTCGATGGGAACTGGATGCCCGAGCCGACCCACCTCCACCTTCGCACGGTGGGGGATGCCGTCCTCCGCGCCGCCCGGGTCTTGCGCAGGCATGGCTCGGCCATCCCCTTCGCCGGCGAACTCACGGATCAGATTCTGCTCCAGGCGCGGGCTGTTGCGGACCTTGCCCGCACGGGGTGGCCGTTGCCCCTCAGCGTCAGCGCGCTCGACGGGACTGCAGCAGGGTTAGAAGGGACAGCGGGGATGATCTGGCTTTCCGTCTGGGCCGAGTTAACCAGCCTTGGGCTTTGGACGGATTTTGAGATCTTGGAGGCGGGGCTGGACCACTACAGGGAATCCGTGCGGACCGGGGAGCTTTTCGGCGCCCCGGAGGATGTGGGCGAATGCGTGACGTCGGAGGACATTTATCTTGCGATCAATGCATTCCTCGATGGCTATCTTCTCACGAAGCGTTCCACTGATCTTGAAACCGCCACTCAGGCCGCACGCTGGCTTTATCTGTGGCGCAAATCGTTCAACCACGAGATGGATCCCGCCACGATATTAGGGGTCTATAAACTGCGCAGCCGCGGAGGGGATCTGGCATCCTTCAAGAACAATCACCTGCACATCTACGGGCTGGATGTCGACCGGAGCCTCCGGAAACTATCCGACCTGACCGGCGACCAAAGGTGGGCCCGGCTTGCGGACGACCACTGGGAGTTCGCAGCGCAATTGACTCCGCTCGTCGATGGCCAGTTCAACGCCTACCGGGGCATGGTCACCGAGCAATTTTATTTCATCGACTGGTCGGCACTCGGCAACTCGGTCGCCCTGTTCGAGGAGGACGGCCGGCGGGCGGCCTACGATGTCGGCCCGCATTACCGGAACCACGGAAACTTTGCCGGTTTTTCCCATGCGTGGTGCACCGCGTTTGTCCTGCGCTGCGCGCTGGATCGTCAGCCTACCAAACCAACTCAATGAGACTGCTCTTTCAAGGGGACTCAATCACCGACGCCTTCCGGAAGCCGGATGAGCTCAACCCGGCCTACCAGCTGGGCAATGGCTACGTCTTCCTTCTGGCCTCCGAACTGGCCTGCAAGCACCCGGATCGCCCATGGGTCTTCCTGAACCGGGGCGTCAGCGGAAACCGGGTTGATGACCTGAAGGCCCGCTGGCGTGAGGATGCGATCACCCTGCGCCCGGATGTGCTCACCCTGCTCGTGGGGGTCAACGACACCCTGGCTCCCATGGAGGGTGTCAGCAGCTCAACCGACGATCACTTTGAGGAGACGTATCAGTGGCTCCTGAACTCCCTTCGCGCCGAATGCCCGGAAACCCGCCTCATTCTCATGGAGCCGTTCCTGCTTCCGGTCGGCGGCGTCCAACCGGAATGGCGCGACCACCTTGCCCCGCGGCAGGCGGCCATCCGGCGCATCGCAAGCGCATGCCCCGCCGTGTTCGTTCCGCTGCAGCAGATCTTCGACAGCGCAGCAGGGGAAACCGGTGGGGCCCATTGGAGCTACGATGGGATCCACCCCACGCACGCGGGGTTCCAACTCATTGCCAAGACATGGAAAAATCAATGCCTCACGCTTCTCTGACCCCCCGGCACCGCCCCCGCTCCTCGAGGGAGCTGTGGATGCCATCAAAGACCGGTTCGGATCGGCTGGTGATCGGCGAACTCGAGGAGTGGATTCGCTCCGGACGCCTGCGGGTCGGACAGCGCCTGCCCTCGGTCAAAAAACTTCAAAAGATCCTGGGGGTGGGCCAGAAAAGCGTCGAATCCGCAAAAGCGGTCCTGGAGCAGCGCGGTTGGATCGAGACGCGCAACCGGAGCGGATCCTATGTCCTGGCTGGCGCCGGGCAGACTTTGCGGGAATCAGCGGGAGAGGACCGCCTGCACTCCTCACGCGCGATCGAGTTCTACATTCCGCTCCAGCCAAAGCGGACGATTTCCATTTACACGATGGACTGCACCAGGCGCTCGCGGGCCGCGTGGCGCCATGTGATGGGGCGCTTCCATTCGCTCACAGGGGTCGAGGCGGAAATTCTGACGCCGAGTGACGGGCACCTGATGGATCTTCTGAACACCCGCGAGATAGATGTTGTTCACACGACCCCGGAGATTCTGGATGCGATCGGCCCTGGAGCGCAGTGCGGCTGGATCGAGATCCCGCTCCCGTCCGGCCTGCGAAGGGATCTCCCGGATTTCCTCTCCGGCGCGATCCGGGAGGACGATGGCACGAGGGCCGTGCCGTTTGGCTTGACCGTCCCCTACCTGTTCGTCAACCGCTCGCTCGCGCGCGAACTGAAGCTTCCTTGTGAGGTGCCTGGCGATCCTCTGGAGTTCTTTCGCATGGTCAGAGCCGCCCACCCGAAGGTGCTCGCCCGGGGATGTCAAACCCTGGGGATTTCGCGCCTCGAACACCTCATCATGATGGCGGGAGGAATTGTTGCGGGAAGTGACTCCCGCATGGAGCTAAACAAGGCACAGACCCGAAGTTGCATGGATGAGCTCCAGGGCAGCCGCCTTCCTCTTTATCATGACACGGAGATTCCGGAACTCTTCGCTCAGGGAACCATGCTCTTTGCCCGCCACTGGAGCTTCACTTGCTCGGAGCTGTTGGAAAAAGCCGGATTTGATTGGGAGGCTGTCCCGGTCCCCCTCTCCCCGGAAGCGAAAGCCCAGGCTTTCCTGTCGGTGATCGCGGTTGCTGAGAGGTCGGGCGCGGACGAGAGCGCGCTTCGCCTGGCTACCTTTCTGACCGAAGGCGAGTCCCAACAGGAATTCGCTCGCGCGGGCGGCAATCTCCCGCTCCGGGTTTCCTCGCTCCCGGCCATGCAGGAGGCGGGCTCAGGTCACCTCTCCATGGGAACCCTCCAAAGGGTGCTGCGGGACGTAGAGGTCAACTGGCCGCATCGCGCATGGCGCCTTGCGGAGCATGCGATCCCAAGCTCCCTCTCAAGCCAGATCCTGGGGGGCGACATTGCCGCCCCGGCAGCCGTTTCCGAGATCGCTCAGGCCCTGGCCTCCAGGGTCGCGAAACCCACTTAGTTTTCTTCAACACCTTATGCCATCACCTTTTCGATACACACGGGACCAGCTCCTCCAGATTGCCCTGCCGATGGGAGGCATCGGGGCCGGCTCGATCAGCCTCAACGGGCATGGGGGGCTCCAGGACTTTTCCATCAGGAACCAGCCATCCATCGGCCCGACACCCGACCGCTTTGGAAACGGTCGCGATGCGGGATTCGGGATCCTTCACATCAAAGGCAAGCATCCCGTCACAAAGCTTGTGGAGGGCCCCCTTCCGGCGGCGAGGATCTACAACCTGGGCCTCCACGGAGTCGGGCACCTGCAGGGGCGTTATGAGGGACTCCCGCGGTTTAAGAAAAACTCGTTCGAGGGCGCCTATCCCTTTGGGTGCGTGAAGCTGTCGGACCCCGCGATCCCGCTGGAGGTGAGCCTCACAGGCTGGAGCCCGCTGATCCCGCGGGATGACATCGCCTCGGGCATCCCGGCGGCGATGCTGGAATATCGCTTCAAGAATTCCAGCAGGCACCGCGTGGAGTTCGATTTTGTCTACAGCCTCAGCCACCTGGTGCCGGACTCTGCGCACGGGGAAAAGGGGATGCGAAATCGTGCGATGCCGGGGAAAGGAGTTCTTTTTACGAATACCGATGCGGCCGATAGCGCGAAGTTCGGCAGCGCCTCCGTCACGGTGATCGGGCATTCTCCGAAAATCAAAGCGATGTGGCTGCGCGGCGGGTGGCTGGATGGATTGAGTTCCCTGTGGCGCGAAATCGAAACAGATAGCTTCGAACCCAACACCGGAAAAACCGGGGAGGGGATGGACGGGCGCAATGGCGGGTCCATCCTCGTTCATCAGAGGCTCGAGCCGGGCGAAAAGGCCGTGATCCCCATCGTCATCACATGGTATTTCCCGAATTGCCTCTACGATGTCGGATTGGTGAAGCCGGAGGACCAGAAGGACGTTCCTGCCCGATGGAGTCCATTTTATACATCCCGATGGACCGACGCCAGGGATGTCGCATTCCATGTCCACAAGAACTATTCGCGGCTTCGCGAGCGGACGCTTGCCTTCAGCGGGGCGCTTATTTCGTCCACGCTTCCCCGGGAGGCAATCGACGCGGTCTCGGCCAATTTGGCCATCCTGAAATCCCCCACGATTCTGCGCCAGAAAAATGGGAATCTCTGGGGATGGGAGGGTTGCTTTACCGATGAGGGATGCTGCCACGGTAGCTGCACGCACGTCTGGAATTATGCCCAGGCCCTCCCCCACCTCTTCCCGAAACTGGAGCGGACGCTGCGCGAGCAGGAGCTCGTCCGAAGTATGGATGATCGCGGGCATGTGAACTTCCGATCAGCCCTGCCGGACGGCCCGACAACCCATGACTTCCATGCGGCCGCAGATGGCCAGCTCGGCGGCATCATGAAGCTCTGGCGGGACTGGCAGATCTCGGGCGACGAGGCGTGGATGAAAAGCCTCTATCCTCAGGCCCGCAAGAGCATCGAGTATTGCATCAACCAGTGGGATCCCGACAGGCGGGGCGTTCTGGTTGAGCCTCACCACAACACCTACGACATCGAATTTTGGGGGGCCGACGGGATGTGCACCAGCGTTTACATCGGGGCACTCTCCGCGATGCATGATCTGGCCTTGGCCTATGGCGAGCAGGAAGATGCCGAGCGTTACGTAAACCTTGCCCGCTCCGGCGCCCTCTACATGGACGAAGAACTTTTCAACGGAGAATACTACGAGCAAAAAGCCGAGTTTCGTAGCCTGAAGGATCAATCGTTCGTAGAATTGATCTCTGCCACCCCCTCCGCCCTGACCCCTTCGATGCTCAACATTCTGAGAAAAGAGGGGCCGAAATACCAATATGGCAAGGGATGCCTTGCGGATGGAATCATCGGGGCCTGGATGGCCCAGCTCTATGGAATTCCGATCCCCCTCGATGTCAACAAAGTGCGATCAAGCATCGCATCGATCCACCGGTACAATTTCCGCGCCAGCCTTCGCGGGCATTGCAATCCGCAACGTCCGGGCTACGCCATCGGCGAGGAACCCGGGCTGCTCATTTGCTCATGGCCAAATGGCGAGAAACCGATGCTTCCATTCCCATACAGCGACGAGGTGATGACGGGGATGGAGTATCAGGTCGCCACCCACCTGATCTCCGAGGGCTTCGTGAAAGAGGGGATGCAAATCGTGAAGGCCACCCGCTCGCGGCACGATGGATCGGTCAGGAATCCCTACAATGAATACGAATGCGGCAACTACTACGCGAGGGCCATGGCCAGCTTTGCACTGCTTCAGGCATTTTCAGGGTTTCGCTACTCGAAGCGGAACAAGGTTCTGGAATTTGCACCGCGGACGAAGCGGAGGCCCTTCCGATCATTTTTTGCAACGGCCGATGCCCATGGCACGATCACGCTCGAACAAAACAAGCTGGAAATCGAGGTGATTGAGGGCGAACTGGAGGTGACGCAGATCGATCTCAGGCCGGGCTCGGATCGTGAGTGTGCCACCTGGAAGATCGATGCGAGCATCAACCCACGGAAGAAGTTTGTGATGGCTGTTCCTGTTGCCAAGCCCGCACGCCGGAGGGGACAATGAGTTTATCCCTCCTTCCGCAGCCTCAGAGACTAAAGCTCGGGAGCGGTTCTCTTTCTGTTTCTACCATTACCTCGATGGGAATCGGCGATGCTTCCCTCCTTCCCGCCGCAAGGGAGATTCAAACATTCTGGTGCAAAGATTTTCGGAATGCCGCCGCCCCCCGCGCGAAAAAGCGGCGGGGTTTTGTTGAGGCCCGGGTGCCCATCCATATCCTGCACCCCTCTGCCCAGGATGAGATTCGCCTATCCTCCGAGCCGAAATTCGCCGCCGCGGAATATCGGATAACCATCGACGCCTCCGGCATCAAATTGGAGGCGGGTTCGGCTACGGGAGCGTTCCACGCCGCGCAAACACTGAGGCAGATCATCCTTCAATCAAAACGAATCCCCTTTTTAGAAATCCATGATTGGCCCGACCTCGAAGAGCGCGGCCTCTACTACGACGTCTGCCGCGGACGCGTGCCAAAGCTGGAGCGTCTCTTTGAGCTGGCCGAAAACCTCAGCCACTACAAAATCAACCAGCTCCAACTCTACATCGAGCACACCTTTCTTTTTCGCGGGCATCCCGAAATCGGAAAAGGGGCCTCGCCCCTGAGTGCGGATGACATTCTTTCGCTGGATGCGCATTGCCGCTCGCGGCACATCGAGTTGATCCCGTCGCTGGCTTCGTTCGGCCATCTCTCCACGGTTCTCAAGCTCCCCCGGTATCATTCCCTGGCCGAGGATTGGGGGATCGGAAAATACGTTGCGCCCGACGCGCCGGAGAATTTCGAGCATGCCGGATGGTCGCTCTCGCCGGCGAACCCCGACATTTACGCGTTTCTCGACAGCCTCTACGCGGAGTTTCTGCCGCTTTTCAGCAGCCGGCGATTCAATGCCTGCTGCGACGAGACCTTCGATCTTGGCTGGGGACAATCCTATGAACTCTGCCGCCGATTGGGAAAAGGGAGGGTCTATTTGGATCACATCATCAAGATCAACGACCTAGCAAAAATATATGGGAAATCCCTGATGATCTGGGGAGACATCATCCGCCAGTATCCTGAGCTGACTGCGGAGATTCCGAGGGATGTCACCGTCTTGGACTGGGCCTATGGACATGGCCATGACTTTGACACGCTTTCGGATTTCCGGGCCGCAGGCTTAAAATTCCTGGCCTGTCCGGGCACTTCCTCCTGGCTGGGCCTCTTTCCGAGAATCCCCCAAGCGTGTGCGAACATCGCAGGCTTTGCCAGCGCGGCAAAGAGGCACGGGGCCGCCGGGTTGCTGAACACCGACTGGGGAGATGGCGGACACTATAATTTCATGGAGAACTCCTGGCACGGGTATCTCTTCGGGGCCGAGCAGGCGTGGAATGTCGAGGCCAATGCCTCCGACTTTACCGCCCGCTTTGTGCGGGTCTTTTTTGGTCGTCGGGACGACGCTCTGGCCTCCGCGCTGGACGAGTTTGGGGACATCTCCTTCACCTGCCCGGCTGGCGGTGGTGCTGGTGTTTGGCAGGATCTCCTCTTCGCGCTGCCCGACGACCCCCTCTTCGAAAAACTTGAGAGCGATCTGGGGAGTTTCATCCACGAAGGGAAGATCGTGACCGGTCCGAGCCGATTGGGCGCACCGGCTCTGCGGCAGATTCTTGGGCGGCTCGCGGCCATCCGCGACGTGTTCGCTTCGCGGAGCCAGGAGTCCGATCCCCATGGGGTCCTGCCCTATTGGATTTACGCGGCCGATGCCACAGCCCTTGCGGCGCGCAAGCTGCTGGAATTTGGCGCGGAGGCTCCCGGCGGCGCGGAAGGCGGGCACCGGGCGATGGAGGGCGAGTTGCGCCGCCTTCGCCGCTCGTTCAAGAAGCTTTGGATGGATCGGAATCGAACATCGGAAATCGGCATCACGCTGGCCCGCTTTGATCGGGCGATCCGCGGGGACAGCCTCCGCACCCGCCTGGAAGAGGAGGAGCCCGGAACTCTCCGCTTAACCCTCACCAACCAAGGAAAGCGCAAGGCCTCCGGGGTATTGACGCTTGCGGTTTTTCCCGAGGGCGGGTTGAGATTTGAGCGAAGGCCGGAGCTCGAATTCTCGAATCTGCGTCCGGGCGCATCGCGGAGCGCCGGGTTTGCGTTTCACATGGCGGAGGGGGTTGACAAATGCGTGGTCAAGTCGGCCAGCACGAATGCGAGTGCGGACAAGTGCGTGCTGGGCGTCTTCAAAAGGAAATCTCTTGATATCCCGCGCTGGGAACGCCTTCCCGGGGCCGGCTCTGAACTGGCCCATTCCCTGCTTGAAAAGGGAACCCGCTGCCGCCTGATCCGCGACGGAGCCATCGTGGGGGATGTCTGGTTCGCGATGGGCCCGGAATCTCTTGGCCTGCTGCTGGATGTCCGCGACCAGCGCATCACCCGCGGCCGGCCGGTTTGGAAGGGCTCGTGCTTCGAGCTTTTCACAAAGGCGGCGGACGCGGACATCGCACAGATCTTCTTGTGCCCCTCGACGCCGGATTTTCCTGCGGCAGCCTACGAGCTGGATCGCGGGGCGAACGCGATCATCCCCTCCCCCCTCATTGCCATCGAGGAAAGGGAACGGGGGGACGGGCATTACCAGTGCGTCGCAGCCGTTCCGCTCCCAACTCTTCGCATCAGGCCGGATGCTCGCGAGTTTCGCATGGAGATCGTGCTCACAAGCACCACTTCGGCAGGAAGCGGGCATCAGCGAACAGTACTTTTCCATCCCGTCGAGGACCCCGGCACAAACAGCAGGGGATTCGGTTTCATCAATATTGCCTGAACTCACACTATGAAAAGCCCCCTGCCTGCAGACCCCGCCATTGATCGACATGGACTCCATTTTTCTGGGGGCTCGCCAAGCCTCCACCTTCTCCTGGGGCCGGATGAGACGCCTTGGGATTGGCGCGGAGTTCCTCCCGAACCAACCATCCAGCGCCGCCGCCAGACCCCGCTCGGGGAAGGAACCGAATCCCTGGCGCGGTGGGATGTCTCCGATGGCCTCCGCCTCGAATGGCGGATCACCAAGCTCGCGCGGTTTCCGGGATTTTCGCTTCGGACGATTTTCACCAATCTCGCCGACCGGCCGGTCCGCTTGCGCAGATTGGGGATCATCGAATCTCTGGCGCTTCGTGTGGACCCGGAGGAATGGTTCGTATCCAATGCCACCGGGGGCTGGGAAGTTCCCCACGCCGGACTCCTCTCGAAGACCAGCCCAGCCGGGCGGCGCTTTCGCGACTTCGCTGCCATCTACTCCCAGAGGGGCGAGCGGGGAGTTTACCTGGCAGCGGTTGGACCGGGCGGGTCGGATGTGGGAATCGAGATCTGCAAGGGTTCCGATGGGTATGACTTTTCGATTGCTTCGGAGATGAGCGACATTCTGGTGGATGCGGGCGAGAGCCGAACCTCCGAGGAATGCCTGTTCCTCTTTGCGCCCTATCGGGAGGCCTCCGAATCCGCGATGCGATGGATCGCGGCGACGCACGGCTCGCGCGTGCACCGGGGGGCCTTCACGGGCTGGTGCAGTTGGTATGAGCAATACACGAATGTGACGGCGGGCCACGTGATCGATGTCGCGCAGGCGATAGAAAGCCGGCGTTCCGTGATCCCGCATGCGGTGATTCAAATTGATGAGGGCTACGAGAAAGCCTGGGGCGACTGGCGCCTGAATTCGAAATTCCCCGAGGGTTGGGCACCCGTCACCCGGGCCATACGGGACGCCGGAGCGACTCCAGGCGTTTGGATTGCCCCGCTGGGCGTCTATGATTCCCTGAATCTCCATCTCGAGCACCCGGAGTGGTTCCAGTTTGGAGCATCATCCTGTCAGCCCGTAGGCACGAACTTCCATGGAAACCCACTCCATTTTTTGGATCCGACGCACCCGGAAGTCCGGCAATTCATCCGGAAAATTCTTCGGGCTGCGATGGCGGAGGGGTTTCGATACTTCAAGATCGACTTCAACCTGATCGAGCCCGGGCGGTTTTTTGATCAAAAGCTCACCCGCTTCCAGGCCCACCGGAGCCTCTACCGCCTCTACCGAGAGGAGGTGGGTGAGAAATCCTACCTCAACTCCTGCTGCTTCCGGCTGGATCGCGCCGTCGTCGGTTTGGTGGATGCGATGCGGATCGGCGCCGACTCCGATTACCAGTGGCCATGGATTCAGAGCGCGATCCGAGCCGTCGCGGAAACCTGCCCGGCGAACGGGATTCTCATGGCGGCGGACCCGGATGTCTTTTACACGATGCCACGGTCCGGAGCCTCCAGTCCCGTTACAAACGAGCAACTGAGGAGTTGGCAAGGTTTTGTCGGCCTGCTGGGCGGGCTCGTCATGACATCCGAGCCGCTGCAAAAGAGCGGGTATCAGTCGTCGATTCGCGAGTTGGAAATCCTGACGCCGCCGGTAACTGAGCGCGGGAGAACCTTTTTACCGGGAACGGAATGGTATCCGTCGCTTTTTGGCTTTATCGCCGAGCGGTTGTGGGGCGACTTTGCGGTTGTGCAGATGTTCAACGCAAGCGACGCGGCGGGCGATGTTCGTCTGTGCGCTCCGGATCTGGATCGCCTGGGGGATTGCCATCTGTGGAGTTTCCGGGACGGAGAATATCTTGGGGTGGGATCCAGCGGGCACATCGAAAAGAGCCTGCCACCTTGGGGAAGCCGCTTGATCCGGATGTCTCCGGTCACCGACAAGCCGACACTCGTGGGCTCGGACCTCCACATGGGCATGGGCTCCGCCGAAATCGCATCCTTCTCTGTTGCTGAGACGACCATATCCATCGAGTTCAGCGATGCGGGAGCCCGCGCGGGAACCCTTTGGATTCACTCGGGGGCATCCCTCGAGATCGAATCCTTCGAAGGCTGCACCGCAGCGCTGGAAGGTGGGGACAAGGATCTTTGGATGCTTCGATTGTCCGGCCGGCAAAGGGCCTCGCGCCAAAAGATTGTCCTGGCGCTCGGCCGGCCGGCCCGGGCCAGCCGGTCCGTCGAAGGGGTGGACTTTGCGGACCTATCAAAAGCCCGCCTCAAGATCGAGTCCGTTGAACCACCCTGTGTCGGTGAGGAGACAATCCCCGGGGAACTGCGGTTGTCCATTTCGCATGCGGCCGAACGCGAAATGTCCGGCGAGATCTGTCTGCTTTCGGATGCTGGCCAGGCAGTCCGTTTTGTTCCTGCGCGGATTCCGTTTCGCTTGGCACCCGGCGAAGAGATGTCTCGCAGCGTCAGCGTTGTTCCGAACGCCTTCAAGCCGGCCGCTATCGTCGCCGCATCCATCCGGAACTCCATTCGGGCGTGGGCTCCGCTTACGATGCGCCGCGCGCCGGTCAGAATTCCCTTCGGGGATGAGCCGATTGAGCGCCTGCCATTGCTGGCCCGGAAAATGAGCCCCATGCCTCTGCCAAATGATCCGCCGGCGGCCCGGGTGAGGATGGCCGCTTCCCGCGAAAATCTTTTCTTTGAAATTCAGGTGGATGATTCCCAGCCTTGGGCGCATCCCGACCTCTTTTGGGAGGGGTCCTGCGTCGAGTTCTTTTTTGCGAATTCCGGCTCCCCAGCCATCCGGCAGTTTTTTATCCAGCCGGACCTCGCGGGTCGGAGCCCGGCCGTTCAGGAAGTCAAAGGGACGGGATGCCGGGAGGTTTGCACCCGGATCACCGCCTCCACGGAAGCATCAGAGACCGGTTACCAACTCATCACCTGCCTGCCGCGCTCTGCAGTCGGGATTTCACCCGATGAACGGGAGTGGTTGTTGGAGATTCAGGTTTCCCGCTTCGCGAATCGCAGACTGGAGCATCATCCCTTGTTCGGGGGCCCGGGCGCCTTCGCTTCGAGTGCCTTATACGCCCGGATCGTTGAAGGGGGCCAGGTGAGTCAGCGATAGAGCGGTGCCCCATATTCCTTAATCATCAACCACAAATGAACCATGCCCAGCCCAACTGACCCTCCTCTGCGAATCGCATCGCTCTTCGGTGACCATGCCGTCCTGCAATCTGAAAAACCCGTGCCGGTCTGGGGGTGGGGGCCTCCGCTCACCCGGGTTGACGCGCGTCTAGGCTCCGCTCATGTTCAAGGGCGCTCGAATGCAGATGGCTTTTTTTGCCTTCGCCTTCCCCCCATGGCAGCGGGCGGTCCCTTTGCGCTGGAGGTTTCCGCTCCCGATTTCGGGCGCGTCGTCCAGTCGAAGGACCTTTTCGTTGGTGAGGTTTGGATTGCCTCCGGCCAGTCGAACATGGAGTGGCCGATGCAAATGCTCGGGCCTGAGGGGGCCGCAGACGTGGCAACTGCCGACGACCGCCTGCTGAGAATGTTGACGGTGCCCAGGAATGCGATCCTGGGCGGACGCTCGAGATTTGATGCGAGGTGGGAGCTGTTCCAGCCGTTGGCGGCCCCGGATTTCTCCGCAGTGGCCACGTATTTCGCGCGCAAGCTCCGGGACGAACTGGGTGTGGCCGTGGGGATCGTGAATGCCTCGTGGGGCGGGACACCCGTCGAAGCATGGATCAGCAGGAACTGGCTTACCCGGAACCCGTTTTTTCGTGGGGCCCTCGCCCGCCACGAGGCCAACATCTCATCTCCCGAGTATTGGTCCGGGCTGGGGGACATGCAGAAGAGTGGCCTTCCGCACGACCCCGGAAACCGGGGCGAAAGCGAGGGGTGGGCCTCGGCTGAACGCGATGCCGCCGCTTGGAAAGCCGTTGATCTGCCGAATCCGTGGCAGGCCTTTGGCCATTCCTACAGCGGTGTGTTCTGGTTCAAAAAGACGATCCCTATCCCGCCTTCGTGGGAAGGGAAGGAGTTGGATCTTCATCTGGGTGCCATCGACAAGCACGATGCAACGTATTTCAACGGCGAGCTCATCGGGTCCACAGGGACAGGCTTTGAGGAGGAGCACTGGAATCGCCCGCGCAAATACCGCGTCCCGGGGAAAGCGGTCCATTCCGGGCAGGCCACCATTGCAGTTCGCGTTTACTCCTTCGTTTACCAAGGCGGCATGGTCGGACCGGCCGATGCGATGAAAATTGCCCTGCGGGGAAGCCCCAATGACGAAATTCCGCTGGCCGGCGAGTGGCACTGCCGCGTCGAGCACAATCTCGGGATTGTCACCCCGCCTTCGCCGCCGTGGGGGGATGGCAACCCGAACACGCCGGCAATCCTCCACGAGTCCATGATCGCTCCGATCCAGCCATTCGCCCACCGGGGAGCGATCTGGTATCAGGGGGAGTCGAACGCCGGGCGCGCGAGCGAATACCGGAGCCTGCTCGCCGACATGATGCGGAACTGGCGCCTGGACTGGGGCCAGGGGGACTTTCCCTTTCTGATCGTGCAGCTGGCCAATTATCGGTCCCCGGCGGACTATGAGCAGGGAAGCGATTGGGCCAGGCTGCGGGAGGCCCAACTGCAGGTTCTTGACGAGCCAGGAACGGCCCTCGCGGTCACCATCGACATCGGAGACGCGGCAGATATCCACCCGAAAAACAAAAGGGATGTGGGGGAGCGGCTCGCCCTCTGCGCGCTCGCGAAGGCATACCTCCGGCCAATAGTCTTTTCCGGTCCGACCTACCGCGAGCACTTCGTCGAGGGGAAGGGAATTCGCCTCCACTTCGACCATGCGGCAGACGGACTGGCCAGCCGTTGCGGTGAGCTCAAAACATTTGTCATAGCCGGAGAGAATCAGGTATTTCACTCCGCCACGGCCACGATCGAAGGTCACACGGTCTTCGTATCCACTCCGCTGGTTCCATTCCCGGTCGCCGTGCGCTATGCGTGGGCGGATAATCCGCAGGGCTCCAATTTGGTAAATTCCACAGGCCTTCCCGCAACTCCCTTCCGAACCGATTCCTGGCTCTAGCGAGGACCCTCTCCGCTCAAACGCAAAGTCGTTTGGTATTTTGTGTCGGCGAATTTGTTTGCCACGGTGTTTTTCCAACGCATAGTGACGCCCTGCAGTGACCCCGGGGTGTAGCTTAGCTTGGTAGAGCGCCTGGTTTGGGACCAGGAGGTCGCAGGTTCGAATCCTGTCGCCCCGACCATTTCCCATTGTCTGGACAGGTCGTGACCAGAGCAGACACAAGTTGACTATCCTCCTGATGTTCAACGCTTTGAAAATCAGCTCCAGCCTTCAATTCCTTGACTGGAACGGACAGGCATTGACCCTGCCGGACCATTTTTTGTGAGTCTATTTGTGAGTTTTGTGAGTCTCCTTGTGAGTCATTTTGCTCATCGCCGGCAGGGGAAGAAAGGAAAGAAGGAAGCCTTGTGACAGCATCTGATACCGGCAGCAAGCCGGTGTCGGTGTAGGTTTTTGTGGTCAGCCGAATGTCGCTGTGACGCATGGCTTCCATGGCCACACGCGGAGCGGTTCCGGCCAAGGCAAGGTTTGTTCCGAGTGTGTGACGTAACGCGTGAAAATCCACTCTCCTGCCTTTCGCGTCGATGCGCGGGATCCCGGCACGTTCAAGATCGCGCTTCACAGTGTCAATTTTGGGAACTGTGGCAAAAACCTTGCGTCCCGGCACCAGGGGTAATTTTTGCAGCTCCATCACCACGTCAGGATGCAGGGCAATCAGGGCCATCTGGTGATTCTTGGTGGTCGAAGCCCGGACATTCACAAAAGGCTGCTTTGCGTCCAGATGCAGGTCGTCAACCTCCAATTGTTTGAGTTCCTTGTGGCGAAGTCCCGTATGCACCGCTGTCAAGTAAACCACCTTTCGCGGCCCCGCCACGCCCAGTAGACGGATAATTTCCTCGTGGGTGTATGCGCGGCGGGGGCGGGTCTGCTTGCCGTTGCTCTCGACTTTCTGCACGGGAAGCAGGGGATTGCGCTCAATTCGCTCATGCTTCTTCATCCAATTGAAGAGCGTGCGGACGGAGGCAAGATATTCATTGATGGTTTTTGGAGCAAGCGCCTGTTTGGCCCTCCACTTGACAAAGGAGTCGGAGGAAACATCCTTGAAATACTTCCACCCGCATTCGTCCAAAACGCGGGTAACCCGACTTTTCAAGTCGAAGACATACTGGGAATCGCGACCGACGGCTTCGAGATCAGAAGCCAAATCCTGAAGGTGCGTTTCGAGCGGGATTTGTCCTGCGGCGCGTTGGGTCTGTGGGGCCAGAAGCCCGACCGATTCCATTTGCTTCTCCTTCACGATTTGCTCAAGCCGCTGCTGGGCTACGCGTTTATCTGTGGTGTTGAGCGGAACGTCTTCAATGTTGCCCCCTTTTTCGATGCGGTATCTGCCGCGATAGGAGCGGGAAATGTGGGTCTTGCCGTTCTTTGTGCGTTTGGGCCGAAAGATGGTGAGAATCATAGAGTTTGAGATGGGTTGCGGGGTTGCTTGGGAACACTCGATGGCACGAGGCGCAGACCAACGACATCGGCCAACAGACGTTGCCGGTGATCAAAACTCGCAAATTTTCTGGCTCCGAGAATGAGCGCAGAAGCCACATGAAGGATGTCGAGCGAACGACAGGCCAACGAGGGTGTGTGCTTTTTGGAAAGCTCGCGGGCCTTGTCGTAGAGTTTGATTTGATTGAGTGCCGCCCTTTCCAGAAGGCCCTCCGCCTCGTCTGTGTCAATCTCCCGGACTATTGCATCATGGGAGGTCTGATCCAGAGAACCCGATCCAAGACCGCGATGCAAAACGTTCAAAATTTCGATTTCATTCAAAAGCGTGTAGGGAATCGCCTTGGTGAATCTTGCCGTCTCTTTGCGGGCCTGCGGGTTGAATACGTCGGTGGTCACATAAAGCGAGGTCAGAAATGAGGAATCGCAGTAGGTCATAAGCCGCGGTCTTCGATCAGCATTTGCGTCAGGTTGGTTGGATTCTTGGGACGGGGCAAATGCGTCCCGAAGCGTTTTGCGAAAGTAGAACGCGGAGATTTTTCCGGCTCTGGAGCCGCCGTGGTAAGCATGGCGATGCGTTTTCCTGACTTGGTGATGGCGACCGGTTCCCCCTCGGCCAGCCACCTTTCAACGGACGGAAAATGGAGACGCAAATCACGGACTGAAGCTGTTTTCATGGTTGCGTGAAACATACAGTGTTACACGGTGAAAACAAGATTTTTTGCAACAGAAACCGCGTGGAAAAGCGACCTCGTCTATCGGCGAATAGCAGGTCGTTTGTTTTTCAATCTTTCGAGATAGCCACGAACATCGGATTGATACAGTCGGGGGGCGCTGAGAATTTTTACCGGCTGGGGGAGGTCGCCTCGTGCGATCAAACGGCGAACCGATCTCTCCGAAATATCTCCGAGCAAGCGAGCTGTTTCTTTGAAGTCAATCAAACGTTCTTCGTCGAATGGTAAAGTCTGGATCATTGTATTTTTGGAATCAGGCGAGGAAATGTTTAAGTTTCTGTCCGGGATGGGACCGAACAGAACCCGGAGGGAGTTGAGGCTCTTCAGCCGAGTTTGATGCCAGTGTTGCGGATGAAGTTTTTTGCCTGGGTGACGATTACTTGATCCTGCTTTTCGGCGGTCATGTTCGGACTGATGGTTGCCTTGATGCTCTTCACCAGATCGGCCTGTTCCGGCTTTTCGAGCCAGGTTTTGACCTTCGCGGTGTAGTTCTGTTTCTGCTCCTGATCCTGCATTTTGCGCAGGAGGAACTTCCGCTCCAACTGCTCGCGGGGGAGTTCCTTGACGTATTCGACCAGGCCGGGTTCTGCCTTCATGAAGGCGTCCAGCCGGGAGTTGACTTCGGGGTTGATTTTGAACTGTTGTGCCAGCTCTTCTTTCTTTTTTGGTGATGCGATTGCCATTTTGACATGTTTGGTTGTGCCGGACGTTTCGACCTTGCGGTCCCGTAGTC
>Ga0247833_1001177_pt1 | contig 44481 bp, 44 predicted proteins | sample LaCruzMarch2015__7_FD_187117 | JGI IMG/M metagenome (GOLD analysis project Ga0247833, IMG submission 187117) | Freshwater microbial communities from meromictic Lake La Cruz, Castile-La Mancha, Spain - LaCruzMarch2015_8m | ecosystem: Environmental > Aquatic > Freshwater > Lake | place: Spain...
TTCTATGAAAATTTTAAGCCATAGAGGGTGATAGCCCCGTTATAAAAAAAAAAAAACTAGATAGTAAAGCGAAACACGTGAAATTTTGCTAAAATAAAGGGGGACCACCCTCAATTCCTAAACCTAAATTATAATTCAATAGTGAACGAGTACCGCGAGGGAAAGATGAAAAGGCCCGAAAGGAGTGTTAAAAGCTCTTGAAACCAATTGCTTTCATCCAATGGAAGCTTTATAAATGTAAAGTACCCATGTACCTTTTGCATAATGGGCTAACAACTTTTTTTTTTTTGCAAGCTTAAATTAACAAATGAAAGCGTAGTGAAAACAAGTCTGAATAAGGCGTTTAGTAAAAAGAAAAAGACCCGAAACCAAGTGATCTACTCATGAGCAGGTTGAAGCTTGCCTTAAACGGCCGTGAAGGACCGAACCCACATATGTGGCAAAATATGGGGATGACTTGTGAGTAGGGGTGAAAGGCTAATCAAACTTGGAGATAGCTGGTTTTCCGCGAAATCTATTTAAGTAGAGCATTTTATTTTATTTTTGGGGGTAGAGCACTCAATAGATGCGGGGGATGTTTCATTCTACCAAATTTAAGGAAACTCCGAATACAGAAAATATTAATAAAGTAGACAGACTCTGGGCGCGAAGGTCCAGAGTCGAGAGGGAAACAGCCCTGATCGTACGCTAAGGTCCTTAAAAAAATCTAAGTGATAAAGGACATAAATAAATCATTACAGCCAAGAGGTAGGCTTGGAGGCAGCCATCCTTGAGAGAATGCGTAATAGCTCAATGGTCTAATTTATTTAATCCGAAAATAGAAAGGGACTTAAGATTTTATACCGAAGCGGCGAATTCAAAGATAATATAATCTTTGGATGGTAGCGGAACGTTCTGTAGAAAAATGTAATTTTTTTTGAGAAAAAAAAATGTCGAACAGAAGTGATTATGTTAGCATGAGTAACGATAAACAATGATAAGAAACATTGTCGCTGAAAGCTTAAGGTTTTCGGAGCAAGGATATACCGCTTCCGAGTAAGTCGGCCCCTAAGGGAACAGGGCGAAAGCTAAACCTAATGGGAATTTTTTAATCTTTATTATGGTGATATATATAAATATTGGTTATAAATTATTTAATCAGGTTTAAAATATCTTCAAGAAGCACATAATTTAAAAAAACCGTACTAAAACCAACACAGGTAAGCTAGTAGAATATACTGAAGCGCTTAAGATAAGTATTTTTAAGGAACTCGGCAAAATGGTTCTGTAACTTCGGAAGAAGGAACGCCAAGAAAAAAGTTTTTTTTAAGGTAACATTAAAGAAGGGGGGGCGACTGTTTAATAAAAACACAAGACTCTGCAAAATCGTGAGATGACGTATAGGGTCTGACACCTGCCCGGTGCCAGAAGGTGAACATGATATGTGCAAGCATTGATTCAAAGCCCTGGTAAACGGCGGCCGTAACTCTGACGGTCCTAAGGTAGCGAAATTCCTTGTCGGGTAAGTTCCGACGTGCATGAATGGTGTAACGACTTCCCCGCTGTCTCAAAAATATGCTTAGTGAAATTGAATTGTCCGTGCAGATGCGGATACTCTATAGCTAGACGGAAAGACCCCGTGCACCTTGACTAGACCTCTGCATTGCTGCTAAAAAAAGAATGTGTAGCATAAGTGGGAGCCTGTGATAATATAATGTAAAAATTATATAAGGTGCTAATGAAATACCACTCTTTCTTAATTTTAAAAGCTAATCTAAAATTTAGATACAGTGCATGGTTGCTAGTTTGACTGGGGCGGTCTCCTCCTAAAGAGTAACGGAGGTGTACAAAGGTAGGCTCAAGTTGGTAATATCGACTGTGGAGCGCAAGGGTAAATGTCTGCTTAACTGTAAGACCGACAGGTTGAACAGAAACGAAAGTTGGTCCTAGTGAACCGATAATCTCGTGTGGGAGAGTTATCGCTCAACGGATAAAAGGTACGCCGGGGATAACAGGCTAATGACTCTTGAGAGCTCATATCGACGGAGTCGTTTGGCACCTCGATGTCGGCTCATCGCATCCTGGAGTTGAAAAAGATTCCAAGGGTTGGGCTGTTCGCCCATTAAAGCGGTACGTGAGCTGGGTTTAGAACGTCGCGAGACAGTTCGGTCCCTATCTACTATAGACGTTAGGAAATTGAGAGCGGCTGACCCTAGTACGAGAGGACCGGGAAGGGGTAACCTCTGGTGTACCGGTTGTTCTGTAAAGAGTATAGCCGGGTAGCTACGTTTCACCGAAAGAATTGCTGAAAGCATCTAAGCAAGAAATTGGTCTCAAGATAAATTTCCTTTAAGAAGTGAAAGATTCTCACTTAGATAGATTTTAAGTGTAAGAATTGAAAAATTTTTAGCTGAAAAATTCTAATGAACTTTATAAATAGTGTTATAAAAATAAAAATTCATTTTCTTTTTTATAAGAAGAAAATATTAGTAATCTTGTTTCAAATAAAGTTAAATTAGTTATTTATAGAACTAATAGCATAGTGTAGGGTAATGGTAATCCAGCAGGCTCATTATCTGTTAATGAAGGTTCGAATCCTTCTTCTATGATCTTATAATTTTTATTTATTATAAAAGAAATAAATAAAAATATTTTAACGATATATGTAGTCGTAAATTTTTACATAATTTAAAATTTTTTTATAATTTTTAAGATGTTTGATAAAACAGAATTAACATTTAATTCTTTTTATAGAAAAAGTGGGTTTGATCTTGGCTCAGAATGAATGCTTGTAACATGCTTAACACATGCAAGTTGTACGCAAAGAAATTTTTAATTTCTGGAGTAGCGAACGGGTGAGTAGCACGTAGAAAAGATGCCTTATGGTTCAGTTCTTTATAGATAAAATACTGAATAATTAAATTTTCGTGAGAAAATATAGAAAAGGAAACTTCCGCCATTAGATTCTTCTATGTAGATTTAGGTTGTTGGTGAGATTTAAAGCTTACCAAGCCTACGATTCTTAGTCGGTCTGAGAGGGCGATCGACCACATTGGGACTGAGACAAGGCCCAAACTTATGAAAGGCTGCAGTGAGGAATATTGGACAATGGGAGAAATCCTGATCCAGCAATGTTGCTAGGGTGAGAAAGGCTGTAAAGATAAAGGGCCGTAAATACTCTGTTGCCAAAGAAGATAAAGACGGTATTTGGAAAAGTAGTCCCGGCTAACCTCGTGCCAGCAGCCGCGGTAATACGGGGGGGACAAGTGTTATTCGTTCATACTGGGCGTAAAGCGTTTTTAGGTTGTTTTTTGCGAGTTAGTAACTAAAGTTCAGAGGGCGACCCTGGAATGTTTACTAAGACCATTTTTCTAGAGTTATGGAGGGGTGAGTGGTATTTTTTCAATAAAGTTAAAATTTTACGATAGAAGAAAGAGGACCACGGGTGAAGACAACTCACTAGCCAAAACTGACACCAAAGAACTAAAGCATGGGGAGCGATCGGGATTAGAGACCCCGGTAGTCCATGCCTTGACTTATGAGGGCGAAACGTTAGAATAGTATTTTAGTATGACAAGTTAACGCTTTGAGCCCTCCGCCTGAGGAGTACGATCGCAAGATTAAAACTCAAAAGAATTGACGGGGACTTTTTATAAACGGTGGAACATGTGATTTAATCCGATAGTCCGCGAAGAACCTTACCAGTAATGACTAGGTGTTGCATGGCTGTCGTCAGCACGTGTCGAAGATGTGCTTTTTGTAAACAGGTTCATACCTATTGTATTGAATTCATTATGGCATCTAACAAAATTAGAAGCATCACTAGTGGGACTATTAAAAGATTTAATAGAATTCCGTGTGGTTTTATATTATAAAGCGAACGGGCGTAACCCCTTACTGTCTTACAATAAAATATTATAATTAAATATAATGTTTTATTTTTGCAGAATACTCAGCTGGATGGACTAAATATTGAGCACACAATATTTCAGTTTGTTCTAGACAAAGTTTACATAGCAATTGTATTATATGGATGAATACGCAAATTTTATCTGTATCTTTTTTGATAAAATTTAACTAGGATTGTGCATAGTAGAGTAGTTGAAATTGAGTTGGGGGCCGAGGTCAAGTCGTCATGACCCTTATATACTGGGCTATACACGTGTTACAATGCTTGTTATAAAGAGTAGCGAAAAAGTGATTTGAAGCAATTCTCAAAAATGCAAGCTTAGTTCGGATTGTAGGCTGAAACTCGCCTACATGAAGTCGGAATCGTTAGTAATCGTAGATCAGCACGCTACGGTGAATATCTTGGGGTCTTGTACACACCGCCCGTCACGTCAGGGGAGTGAGATCGGCCTGAAATGCTTATTATTTTAGGGGAGATTTAAAATTTTATTTAAAAAAGGTTAAAATATGTTTTAAAATCGTTTTAAAATAGCGGCATGACGGACGGATTCATAACCGTGATGAAGTCGTAACAAGGTAATCGTAGGGGAACCTGTGGTTGAATCAGAATTTACAGAAAAAAAAATTAATTTTAATATAAAGTTTTATTTGATTTGATCGGGGTATTGCACAGTGGATTAGTGCATCTGTTTTGGGTACAGAAGGTCGTGCGTTCGAATCGCACTACCCCGAAAATAAAATGTATTGTTTAATTATAAAGAAGTGGCTGAGCGGTCAAAAGCGGTAGATTGTAAATCTATTGGCATTTATGCCTTCGTCGGTTCGATTCCGACCTTCTTTACTTTTATTTTAAATGTTGTAATCCGGATGGGGTTATCTCAGAGGAAGAGAAATTTGCTTACACCAAGAAGGTCGTTGGTTCGATCCCAACACTCCATAGAATGTGGACTTGATTGATAACTTTAATAATTAATAATGTATTATTAATTCCTTTTATGTGTTTTTTTGTTTTATTATTAGCATATATTTATCTCAATAATAATTTAGAACTATTTTGATTATGCTCTTATTTTATAGTTTGTTTAAACTTTATAATTGGTATTATGTTTATTTATGCCGATATTATATTAATTTATTTTCTAGATCAAGTATTAGAACCTATAATTGTCTCAGATCCCACAATATTTACTTACAACTATTTTTATTTTATTCTTTATTTAAGTTTTTTGTTAGCAATACCTTTTTTATTTTTACTAATTTTTTTTTATATTTCAAATATAAATTATAAAGAAAATTATGTTAATTATATTTTTTTAATTATCTTATTTATTTATTATTTACTAATTATATTTTGAATAACAAAAGATGATTTATTTTTTTCAAATTGATTTTCATTAGCTTACATCCCCAAATTTTCAATTTCATTTGATTTTCAACCAAATTTTGAAAAGTTTTTAAATTCTTTTTGAATTGAATATCAAGAATTTTTTTTATTTATATTTTTTTTTATTTATATTCCTTTTTATGTTATTTTAACTACAATAGCTAATTATTTTATATGTAACTTTATATATTTGTATATAATTTTTTTTACTTACTTCATATTTATTCTTTATTTTTTTTTTGAATTCACATTTTACAATAATTTTATTCTTTTTATAATAATGTGATTTTTATTTTTCTTTTTTAAAGTATTTTGAGTATTTTTAAATAAAAGTAGTCAGTATAAAAAATAATTTTTGATAAAAGAAATTTACAAAACTTATATAATTTAAATTATATTTTAATAGATAGTATTTTATTCTATTTATATTGATTTTGACATTTTAAGATAGTACTTGTAATTATTTTACTGCAAATAGTACTTTTTATACTAATTTATTTTTATTTGCTGTAATAATGATTTTCGTTATAATATTTTATATTAAAGTTAGAAAATAATTATAAAATTACGTATCCATGCAATAAAAATTTAAGTAGTTCAAAATTAACTACCCAAGTTTTTCATTAAAAAAAAAATGCTATACCAAAATATAAAAAATATAATAAATAAAGTTAATATTGGTCTACCTGTAAGTCAGTTTTTAGCAGAAAATTTGTTTAAAAATCAACAGACTGCAGTTTTATATACTCGAAACACCCTGGGATTTACCGAATTAGCGGCATCTATTGCTGAAAGTATTTTAGTGCGTATTGATTTTGTTTTTTTTAAAATAGTAAATAATAAAAATAGATTTGCAGCCGCGGCTGCTGCAGCACCAGTAGAATCCACTGGATTTTTTACTGGTATAGGTTTATGAGTTAATGAAAACCCTTGAACAACAGTGGGTATTGTAATAACCATTGTTGTTGTAGGATCTGCGTCCTATTATTATATACTTCCATTAGTATATGGCGCGGGTTCTGCTGGAGGGTCTTCTGGAAGACCCGATCCAAAAACTTCTTCGGGGGGAGATTGCCCGGAAATTGCACCTGGGGCAGAAGCAATAGCAACTGTACCCGCAACTCCTTCGGTGGAGGGTGCTGTAGAGGCTGCATCATCTTCAAGGAATGTAGATATACCTGATGATCTTATCAAAAAAACCATAGATTTAGTAATTCCTATGGTTCAAAGACACTCCGAGGGTCCTAACTCTTCTACAAGGGATTTTTTCATTATGCTTGGTTCGAAAGTGGCTGATCTTTTTGAAGCTGAAAACTTTACTGAGCTGAAAGATAATAGCGTAAGCCCAGACGAATATAAAAGTTTTATTATGAAAATTATAACTTTTATAATAGAAAATTTTAGATAAAATATAAAAATGAATTTAAATAACTTAAACATATGAGCAACACGCTGATTATTTTCTACTAATCACAAAGATATTGGAGTTTTATACATTATTTATGGAGCTTTTTCCGGAATTTTAGGTACAGCATTATCTATTTTAATACGTATGGAATTAGGAGGTACTGGAAATCAAATTTTAGGAGGTAATTATCAATTTTATAATGTAATTATTACTGCACACGCTTTTTTAATGATTTTTTTTATGGTAATGCCTATTATGATTGGAGGTTTTGGTAATTGATTTGTTCCTTTATTAATTGGAGCACCTGATATGGCATTTCCTCGTATGAATAATATTAGCTTTTGATTAATGACACCATCATTAATATTATTATTATTTTCAGCTTTAGTTGAAGGTGGTGCGGGTACTGGTTGAACTGTATACCCCCCATTATCATCTATTCAATTTCATTCAGGTCCATCTGTAGATTTAGCTATATTTAGTTTACATGTTGCGGGTGCAGCATCTATTTTAGGAGCTATTAATTTTATTGTAACTATATTTAATATGCGTGCACCAGGAATGTTTATGCATAAATTACCTTTATTTGTATGATCTGTTTTAATTACAGCATTTTTACTTGTATTATCTTTACCAGTATTTGCAGGAGCAATTACAATGTTATTAACTGATCGTAATTTTAATACAAGCTTTTATGATCCTGCTGGGGGGGGAGATCCTGTACTTTATCAACATTTATTTTGATTTTTTGGACATCCTGAAGTTTATATATTAATATTACCTGGTTTTGGAGTAGTAAGTCATATTGTATCTCATCATGCTAAAAAACCTGTGTTTGGTTACTTAGGAATGGTATATGCTATGGTTTCTATTGGTATTTTAGGTTTTATTGTATGAGCACATCATATGTATACCGTAGGTCTTGATGTAGATACACGTGCGTATTTTACTGCAGCAACTATGATTATTGCAGTTCCTACTGGAATTAAAATTTTTAGTTGAATAGCTACTTTATGAGGTGGATCTATAAATTTACGTCAACCTGCAATGTTATTTGCTATTGGATTTATATTTTTATTTACTTTAGGAGGATTAACTGGAATTGCATTAGCAAATGCAGGACTAGACATAGCTTTACATGATACATATTATGTTGTGGGACATTTTCATTATGTGTTATCTATGGGAGTTGTTTTTGCAATATTTGGTGGAATATATTTTTGATTTGAAAAAATGACAGGTATTAAAATTCCAGAGGTAGCCGGACAATTACATTTTTGAATTACATTTATAGGGGTAAACTTAACTTTTTTTCCTATGCATTTTTTAGGGTTAGCTGGTATGCCTCGTCGTATTCCAGATTATCCAGACGCTTTTTTAGGGTGAAATCAAGTTGCATCTGTAGGTAGTTTAATAACTGCTTTTGGATTATTTTATTTTTTATTTTTATTATGAGTATCGTGCTTTAAACCAAACAAAAATTAATGTGGCGCTCAATTATAATCCATTTAGATAAAATAGTTCAAGATGTTATTGAGTACGCATATTTATTTACTTTGTATCCGATTTTTTGAAGTGTAAAATTTATTTATGAAGTTGTAAGATACTTATTCGGGTTTTAAATATAAAAATGGAGTTCAAGCAATTTAAATCCATTTTAATCAGTTTATACATGTATAATCATAAGGATAAAGAGAATCTGCTCGAATTGCTTAGATCAGAGCCTTTATTAAAATTTTTAAAAACGACTAGCTATTACGAGCTGGAAAAATATAGGTCCGATTTTATTAGTGCTGGACTTATATTAAACATAAACCAATTTTGGAAAAATGATGCTGATTTTATTGTAAACGAAAATGAAAAATTTCAGACAACCATATATCAAAAACAACGTAAGAAAAACATGACGGGAAGAATGAGAAGAATCTGAAGAATATCAACAAGAACAGTATAAAAAACAACAAGAAGATTGGGAACGAGAACAGCAATCTGAAGAATATCAACAAAAACGACAAGAAGAATGGGAAAATATCAACAAAAATAATAAGAAGAATGGAAAAAAGAACAGCAATCTGAAGAATATTAACAAGAACATTATGAAGAGATTCAAAAAGATATAGATGAAGAGATTCAAAAACAACTAGATAATGCGGATCAGAAACAACATGATGAAGATGAAGAGCATTAAGGGTCTTTTTCGAAATTTCTAAAAAAAATAAAAGTTTATAAAATTTTTTGCATTCGTGCTTCATGGAGTAACTCTGAGGTAGCTCAGTGGTAGAGCAGTGGATTTATCCTCCACTAGTCGTGGGTTCGATTCCCGTTTTTAGGGTATTTGTATTTGGCTGTTAAAACATTTTCTATTAAAAGTAAATTAGCTTAATAATTTAAAGTAAACTTCTTTGAAAAAATAGAAATAATTTTCACAAGATCTCATTCCGAATTCTAACGATATTAATGTAAGTGAAAAAAGAAGTGTATGGCCTACGATTCAATTTCGGAAGACTAAAGGAATATAAAATTAAATTTTCTTTTAAATTTAAATATGTTCTATAATGTATAAAAAAAAAATGTTAAATTTATTAGTAAAAAAATTAAAAAAAAGTTTAAACACCAATTTTAAGCTACAGCCCAGAAATTTGGGTACTTCTGTTACAACAGGAGTAAATTTAAATTCTATAAAAGAACAAAAAGACCTTATAGGTAATGTAAATATTGTTGTAAATGGGGTTGTAGATTATGCAGTAACTAATCCCTGAACTACAGTATTGATTGTAAGTGGAGTAGTAATAGGTAGCGTAGCAATATCTTATGGTACTTATTATTACATAATACCACTATTAACGCAATATACTGCAAACAATAAGCCTGTTGGGCCTAGATCACCCGGAGGAGGTGTTACCCCTCAAATATGCTCTGAAATAAATAGTAACTCTTTATTAGACAAGGATATGGAGCTTTATTTTAATAAAATGTCTGGATTTATAGGACCTATATTTAAACATCGAGGTCTTCAAGTCCGTAAAAATTTCGGGGGTGAATTACCTTTTGAAGAAATGGACAAATTAGTTGAGGAAAGTCTAAAATTGCTTTATATAAATCAAGATAAGTATATCCAATGAACAGGTATACCTCTTGAAAATTATGATACTTTAGTTGTATATGTTGGGGAATTCGTGTCTCAAATTATATAGTTAATGTATTAATTGTGCACAAATACAAATATCTGTGATTACAATATTAAATACAGGACTTATTATTGTTTTTATAGGCGCTTGTGGGGTCTTAGTAAATAAAAGAAATATTTTAATTTCTGTTATTTCTATAGAATTAATGTTTTATGGATTAAATTTTTATTTAATTTCGCTATCTATTTTTTTAGATGATATTTTAGGTGAAATTTTATCTTTAATGGTATTAACTTTAGCTGCAGCAGAATCTGCTTTAGCTTTAGCATTAATTATGGCTTATTTTCGTATTTATGAAAATATTTTAATAAGTGAAAATTAAATGTTGCATTATTTTACTCTTGATTTATTAACTTATTTTTCAATGGGAATTTGAATAGCTCTAAGTTTACTTATTTCTGGAATTATTTTAGGGCTTTCTTTTTTGTTAGCAATTCAAACACCAGATTCTGAAAAAACTTCAGCTTATGAATGTGGCTTTGAACCTTTTGAAGATGCTCGAAATAAATTTGATGTTCGATTTTATGTTGTTGCTATTTTATTTTTAATTTTTGATATTGAAGTTGCTTTTTTATTTCCTTGAACTGTTACTGCAAGCACTATAGGTGTTTATGGTTACTTAGCAGTTACAATATTTTTAGTTATACTTGTTTTAGGATTTATTTATGAAGTAGTTCGTGGTGCATTAAACCCACATTAATTTATTAATGATAAAGCATAATTTAATTCCATTAGAAAAATATTTTACTTGTTTTTATTATACCGCAAATAAAAATTTTTATGTTAAAATTAATTATGCTTCTATTAAAAAAATAATTTTTTTTTTTAAAATGCATACTAATTTATTATATGCACAATTAATAGATTTATCTTTTATTGATCATTTTGAACGTAAATTTCGTTTTGAAATATTTTATAATTTATTATCTATCAAATATAATTCACGTTTAATTTTAAGTAGTGCCCTTGAAGAACAAAATATAATTTCTTCAGTTTCAAACATTTATTTTAATGCTAATTGATACGAACGTGAAGCTTGAGATATGTTTGGTATTTATTTCAATATGCATCCGGATTTACGTAGAATACTAACTGATTATGGTTTTAAGGGACATCCGTTAAGAAAAGATTTTCCAATGACAGGATACATTGAAGTTCGTTATGATGCTTTTGTAAAGCGTGTTGTATACGAAGAATTAAGTTTAGCGCAAGAATATCGCATATTTACTTTAGATAACGGTTGAGGTAATTTTAATTCACAATTAGTTTAAATAAAAATGAAAATAAAATTATATATAAAATCTTATTATATTTCTTATTTAAATAACTTTATGTACCAATTACAAAAATTTTTGACTAATAATTTAAAAGTGACTAAAACACAAGTTTTTTTACCTATAAAATGTGAGAAATATACTATATTACGTTCACCCCATGCAGATAAAAAAGCACGCGATCAGTTTGAGCGTAAAGTACATAAGCGTTTAGTGATCTTACAAATTCCGGGTGAAACTCAAAAAACAATATTATATTTAAAAAAAATGTTTAATGCGTTAGTAACTATAGCTATTGGAATTGAATTTAAAATTCAATATATAAACAGTAATACTAAATAATAAAAATAAATTATTATTTGTTAAAATCTATTTTTTATACTAATATTTTAAAGTATTAAAAATTTATTATACTACTTTAAATTTTAAACTAAAGTTCAAATAGCTCAGTGGTAGAGCACAAGACTGAAAATCTTGCAGTCAGTGGTTCAAGCCCACTTTTGAACATAATAAAAATATTATTAACAACACGAATTAATGCTTTTAAAGTTATCACGAGTATTTTGAGTTTTAGAACTTATATAATCAAAAAGTTCAAATGTATTTTGTCAAAATGTTTAACTATTTAAGATACTTAGAAGTGTTTCTATGTTATATTTGTAACTAAAATACACATATTATACTATAAATTGAAATAACTTAAAGTAGTTCAACATGTAAGTTGCTATAAAAAAATGATATATCAAAATATAAAAAATATAATAAATAAAGTTATTATTAGTATACCTGTAGCTCACCTTTTAACAGAAAATATGTCAATATACTCTTTTAAAAATTATGCTGCAGTTTTATATACACGCAACACATTGGGATTTAAATGATTATTAGCAACAACACCTATTGTAGTTGGAGGGATTAGATTATTTCAAAATTATAGTAAAAAAGTTAAAAAAACTTTCTCTGTACCCGTGGCAGCTGCAGCACCACAAGAGACGGCTGGATATTTTACCAGTGCCTGTTCTTGGGTTAATGAAAATCCTTGAACCAGCCTAACTATTGTAATAACCGTTGTGGTGGTTGGGGGCGCATCATATTATTACTTGATGCCATTAATATATGGGGCGACTTCTGCTGCAGGAGGATCGGATTCCAAACCTTCTTCGGGGGGAGATTGCCCGGAAATTGCAGCTAGGGCAGAAGCAATAGCAACTGTACCCCCAACTCCTTCGGTGGAGATAGAGGCTGCATCATCTTCAACAAATTTTGTGCCCTCCAATGCTCTTATCGACCAAGCGGCAGAGTTTTTAATTCCAAGACTTACAGGTCATATCGGGGAATCTCCTTCCAGCATTGCTATGCGTGGAGCTGACCTTCTTAAATCTGCGAGATCTGTCGAGTTCTCAAATTGTGGTCTGAACGACGACCAGTACAGAGAATTTATTCTCCAAGTAATGGATGTTCTTAAAGAATGTTTTAAATAAAGTAATATAATGATAAACCAAAATATAAAAAATAGTATTAATTTAGTTAAAAAGGCGTATAAAAAAATCTTAACAGCAAATTTATTTAAAAATTATGCTGCAGTTTTAAAGCATTGAAAATACCAAGCAGTAAGGATTTACCTTGCTGTTTTTAAAGAAGTAAAAACTAAAAATAGAGTAATGAAGCAAAATAACATAAACTTATTCGCAAGACGCGAATTTCTTTCATTGGGCAAATTAAAATGTAATAACCAGTATTACCTATATGGTACAGCTACTGGGATCGCGACAAGAGTACAAGAATCTACTGGATATTTGACCAGTGTATGTACTTGAATTTCAGGGAACGCGTGAGTTGCTGGAGGGATAGGAGGGCTCTTGGTGGGAGCGCTAGTGCTTGGTGTTGTAGTGTATTACCAGCAATCCCCAAAAACAACACCGTCTGCGGGGGGTTCCCCGGAAACTTTACCGGAACCTATACTTCCTTCAGAACCTATACTTCCTTCAGAACCTATACTTCCTTCAGAACCTATACTTCCTTCAGAACCTTTACCGGAACCTATAGTGAGTAGCGGAACTGTACCTTCACCAGCAGGACCTACTTCACCTGCTCTGGAGAATATTATTCCGTCTACATCGGGAACTGCGGATATTGGGGGAGCTTCATCATCAGTAGTAGGTACTATTGTAAGAGCGTCATCACCTACAGAAGTTACACTTGACGCTATTGCAAGCGGTCCTACACTTGACCTTCTTTTAGGGACAACTTCGCCAAGAACACTAGATGACCGTATTGATGATTTTATTATACCTGCCAAATTACTAAAGAAAACGACAAAACTTTTACTGCGTATGCTTACACCATCTGAATGGGAATCTCCCGCTAGTTTTGCTGTACGTGGGGCGAATCTCCTTGTATCCGAGAGGTATGGTGCGTTAAAAGATAACAACTTAAGTCAGGAGGAATATAGAGAATTTGTTCTCCAAATGATGGAAACCCTTGTAGACTATTTTAGCTTATAATATATTTAAAATTAAAATAAATTTTTTAATGTCAAATTTTTTAATGTCAAATTTATTTATGAAATTGCAAGATACCTATTCGGGTTTAAAGGAAGATTCTAACTTTCAAATAGATATATATATAAATGAAAGACTATTTAACAAAAATTTGTTCAACAAATTTTGTCATACCCCAACACCTTGTTGCAAAAATTATAAATAAGACCCCAGAATTTTAGCTTAATAAAATATATTTAAATGACAGCTACAATATTATTTATTTTAGAATTAATCTGTTTATTTGTTGTTATGATTTTACCTTTGTTATTAGCAATTGCTTTTTTTACTGTTATGGAACGTCAACTTATGGCTGCTATTCAACGACGTCAAGGTCCTAATATAGTAGGGTTTTATGGTATTTTTCAAGCGATTACTGATGGTTTAAAATTATTAGTTAAAGAATCCATTTTACCTAAAAGTGCAAATGTAATTATTTTTATATTTGCCCCTGTATTTACTTTTGGATTAGCTATGGCAGGTTGACTTGTTATTGTTGGGGCAGAAAATAGTATGTTAAGTGATTTTAATTTAGGATTGCTTTATATTTTTGCATTATCTGGATTAGGTGTGCATACGGTAATTATGGCAGGATGATCTAGTAACTCTAAATATGCTTTTTTAGGGGGGTTACGTTCTGCAGCACAAATGATATCTTATGAAGTATCGTTAGGTGTAATTATTGTTGGTGTAATAATTTTTAATGGTTCATTAAATTTTTCAACTATAATAGAAAATCAATATACAGTTTGATATGCAGTACCTTTATTTCCAATGTTTATTATGTTTTTTATTAGTGCTTTAGCAGAAACAAATAGACATCCCTTTGATTTACCAGAAGCTGAAGCTGAATTAGTATCCGGATATAATGTAGAATATTCTGCTATGGGTTTTGCTTTATTTTTTTTAGCGGAATACAGTAATATTATATTAATCTCATCTGTTGCTGGAGTTTTATTTTTAGGCGGGTGACACCCAATAATAGATTTATTTCCATTTAATTATATACCAGGCGCATTTTATTTCGCTAGTAAAACTATTTTCTTTATGATTTTATTTATTATTGTACGTGCAATTTTACCTAGATATCGTTACGATCAATTAATGCGCTTAGGTTGAAAAATTTTTTTACCTCTTTCTTTAGCTTTAGCATTTTTTTATGGGTCTTTATTATTAAGTTTTAATGCTTTACCAACATTTATTAATTAATGAAAAAACAAACACATCCAAAATTGACTACAACATTAATACAAACTAAAGATGGTTCTACGTATTTAAAGCGTTGATTATTTTTTCGTAACGTACTTTCTTTAGAAGTTGATTATTTGGCGCATGCATTTTGACGAAAAAAAAAAATTAAATTAGAAATTAAATCTTAATGGCAACTTTACAACAATTAATTAAAAAACCAAGAAAATTAAAGTTAAAATCTGAACGAAGACCTGCATTAATGAAATGTCCACAAAAAAAAGGTGTTTGTATTAAATTAGTTACGAGAACACCTAAAAAACCTAACTCCGCAATACGTAAATTAGCTTTAATACGTTTATGTAATCGAAAACGTATTTATGGATATATTCCCGGTGAAGGAAAACATGGGCTTCAAGATCATTCTGTTGTTTTAGTACGTGGAGGTCGTGTTAAAGATCTTCCAGGTATTAAATATAAAATTATACGTGGTGTTTATGATTTTGAAGGTATTACTTGACGTAAAAATGGACGTTCAAAATACGGTACAAAAAAAAATATAGATGCTGTAAGACCTGAGTAAAATAAATAATATAATTTACATTGCTATAAAATTTATTTAAAAAAATTTAATAATTATTCCTGTGCGTGTAGCTCAATTGGATAGAGCACCAGACTACGGATCTGGTAGTTGAGAGTTCGATTCTTTCCATGCATAATTTTAAATCATTTACGCAAAAATACATTTTATTTTTACTTCTATTTAATTTAATGACTACATTTTTTAATTTATTTTTAAATATGGAAACATTATATATCTTAACACCACAAAATATTTTAAGTGTTATGTTATTATTAGCTTTAATTACTATACTTGTTCTTTATATAGCGAGTACAATTTTTTCTACAAAAATTTTATATCAAATAGGATTATTTTCATCTATTATTTCTTTTTGATTATCTTTATTATTATGATTTACTTTAGATGAAGCAAAAGGAGGTTTTCAAGCTATATATACTTTTTACGTTATACCTACATTATCCTTTGAATTACGTTTAGGTGTTGATGGTATTTCAATATTTTTTTTAATTTTAACAAATATTTTTACTTATTTGTGTATATTAAGTTTAAATTCTTCTACTGTTAAAATTAATGAAGCATTAATATATTTATTTTTATTGCAATGAAGTGTTTTAGCTTCTTTTGTTGCTCTAGATTTGTTAGGTTTTTTTGTTTTTTTTGAAATTAGTTTGATACCTATTTATTTTTTAGTTTTAATTTGAGGATCTCGAGAACGCCGCGTTCGCGCCAGTTATTTAATTTCTATTTATACTCTTTTAGGATCTATTTTTATGTTTTTTAATATTATATATATATATTCAAAAACAGGAACAACAGATTATGAACTTTTATTAAATATTAATTTTTCATTAGAAGATCAATTATTTCTTTGAATAACTTTTTTTATAGCTTTTGCTTCAAAAATACCTGTGTTTCCACTGCATATTTGATTACCTGAAGCACATGTAGAAGCACCTACTATAGGTTCTGTAATGCTTGCAGTTTTATTATTAAAATTAGGAACTTACGGTATAATTCGTTTTTCTTTACCCTTATTCCCTGAAGGAACTATTTATTTTGCACCTGTGGTAGCAGTTTTTGCGGTTTTAGGAATTGTATACACATGTTTAACAGCAATACGTCAAATTGATTTGAAAAAAATAATTGCATACTCTTCGGTAGGGCATATGAATATTGTTCTATTAGGTATAATTTCTGGTAATACAGAAGCTTTACAAGGAGCTATATTTCAAATGTTAAGTCATGGAATAGTTTCAGGAGCTTTATTTTTTAGTGTTGGAGTAATTTATGAACGCTACAGTGCACGATCAATAAAATATTTTGGTGGATTAGCTTTTTTTTGTCCTTTATTTGCTATTGTATTTTTAATATTTTCATTAGCAAATATAAGTTTTCCATTAACAAGTAGTTTTATAGGGGAATTTTTAATTTTTATGGGTGTATTTCAATATAATATTATTATTACTATTTTTGCTTGTACAAGTATGGTGTTGGGAGCTGTATATACTTTATGAACATATAATAGAATTTTTTTTGGTAATATTAAAGTGCTGTCTTTAACTAAATTTAAAGATTTAAATAGAAAAGAGTTTACTTTATTTTCTATTTTAATTTGTATATTATTTTTAATGGGTTTAATGCCACATATTTTTCTTGATACAATGTTTTTAGATTGTTTAAATATTTTAGAACATGCAAAAGGTAGTCGTATACTATAAAAAATGAATTTTAAAATTAATAATACACGTGAATTAAAAAGTTTACATTTATTACATAAAATTAAAACTTTAAAAAATTTTTTTGAAAATTTAAATAGTTTTGGTATTTTTATAACTGCAGCTAATTTACACCCAATAGCGCGTATTGAAACACACGAAAAATTTTTGTCCCAAAATTTAAAAATAACTAAAATTTCACATAAATTAATAAAAATTATTTTTAAAAATCAAAATACTGAAATACTTCAACATTTATTAAGCGGACCTATTTATTTAATTGAAAATAAAAATAATAATTTAATTTTAAAAGATAAATTAAGTTCTATATTTACACAAAAAAACTTTATTTTACGTTTTATTTATTTAAATCAGCAACTATATCGATTAGAAGAAAGTGTAAGTTTACTACAAAATATGACAGGTATACAACAAAATGATTTAATTAAAACATTAAAATCTAAACAAATTATATTATTTTAAATAGTAGTTAATTTTAGTTACTTTTTTAAAATGCTTTTAATAATTAATTAATATTTATTAAAAATTCTCTTTGTGCTTTTGAGGCTTTGCGCACTCTAATGTATCAACAACATAAATGTTTTATATTTATTATGTTCGATCTTCTAAGCACTAAAAACTTAAATTATTAAAGGCACTTTATTTGCCATTAATAAAAAATATTTTTCTTCTTTTGTATAAGTATTAAAAAGAAAATTAATTTCTATTTTACGAACTTCTGCATTTATCCCTAATCCTAATTCAACGGGATAAAATAAAACTAATTCACTTAATTTTAATGCTACAGAAAATGTACTATTGTTTTTAAGTTTACGCACATTTAATGGGTTCAATTTTTCCATTCTAGGCAGTGCTAAAGCTAAACTATCAAAAAATTCAGCTAAATTTTTATTACGTAAAGTTACTTTACATCCAGCAAGCATTCCACGACGTAATTTTCATGCAAAAACATCTTTTGTTGATAATGTAGCTACACATTTTTGATTTGTTAATAATTCTAGAGCTAAAAAAAAGGGTAGTACACGTTTTTTACTAAAATTAATATCTTTAAAACTAAAATTTAAAATAGCACTATAAAAATTACCTTTATTCATAATATTTATATATGGAAATATTGTAACAAGCTGTAATGCTTGAGAATATATATAATACTCTTTAAAACGATTTAATTGTATTTGCTTATTTATATTTTTATTTATTTTCATTATAAAATATGTTTACCACAAGCAATTAATACACGTAAAAATTTTTTTCTACGTAATTTACGTGAAACTCAACCAAAAAAACGAGTACCCAATAAACGTTTTTTTCTATTCATTAGTACAACAGAATTATATTTAGCACTACTTGAAGAACCATCTAAAAAAATTACTTCTTTTTTGGTTCTTGTCACAAGTGCAAGATGAATTTGTCCCACCTTTACTTTTCGTTGTAAACGTAATCTTTTTATTGAAACTAAAATAAAATCACCAGCAAAAGCAACACTACGGTTGTATCCGCCTAAAGTTTTTATACACTCAACTAAGTTAGCACCTGAATTATCCATTGGTTTTAATCATGTTTGAACTTGAATCATTATCGGAAAAGACGGGGATCGAACCCGCAACTCCCGGTTAGACAGACCGGTATTCTACCAATTGAACTACTTCTCCTTTCAATATATATATCCTTTACGGGAATTGAACCCGTGTTTTCACCGTGAAAGGGTGCTGTCCGAACCACTAGACGAAAAGGACTTAATTTTGCGTTGAGTGCATTGGGGATCGAACCCAAGACTAGCGGATTAAAAATCCGCTGCTCTACCGCTGAGCTATGTACTCCACTTTAAATTTGAACTAAATTAGTATAAAAAGTACTATTTTGCAGCAAAATAAATACAAGTGCTATCTTAAAATATCAAAATAAATATAAACAGTATAAAATAATACCTATTAATACACAATTTAGATCGCATACGAGATCTAAAAAATCTTAATCAAAAATTATTTTTATTCACTCTCAATTTTTAACGTATACATATAGCATTACAAATAAAAGCAAGAAGTATATATAAAATATAAAAACTGTAAAAATTGCATAACAAATTTTTATTAAATAGTCTTTCATTTATATATATATCTATTTGAAAGTTAGAATCTTCCTTTAAACCCGAATAGGTATCTTACAATTTCATAAATAAATTTTACACTTCAAAAAATCGGATACAAAGTAAATAAAATAAATATGATCATGAACTATTTTATCCATTTGCATTGTAATTGCGCATCAAATTAATTTTTATTTGGTTTAAAGCAAAATGTATTTTAGGTAAACTATTTAATTGTTCAAATGGTGAATATAAAAATAAATTATTTAAAATCCTGTTGTAATAAGATCCAATACTTCATTAATAAATGCTCTGTATTGCTCATCCGTCAAGCCACAATGTTCAAATACGCCACCCTCATATCTCTCGCATAAAAGGCGAGTTATTCCTATATCAATAATGTCAGGAGAGTTTCTGATAGGACGTAATACATTTAAACCCTTGAATAACATCTCATCAGAGAAATGGATACTTTGTCGCGGTAAAGTTCCTGTAGTCCCTATAGTTTCCGGTAAAGTTTCCGGGGACCCCCCCCCCGCAGACGGTGTTGTCTTTGGGGCTTGCTGGTAATACACTATAACACCGAGCGCTAGCGCTCCCACCAAGAGTCCTCCGACTCCTCCAGCAAGTCACGCGTTTGCTGTAATTCAAGAGCAGACACTGGTAAAATATCCAGTCGACTCTTGTACTCCTGTAGCTATTGCGGTAGCTGTACCCTGTATATAGTTATTTTTTTTCTGTGAAATTTTTTGATATGTACCCCCAATGAAAAAAATTCACGTCTTGCGAATAAGTTGATGTTATTTTGCTTCATTACTATATTTTTACTTTTTACTCCTTTAAAAACAGCAAGGTAAATCCTTACTGCTTGATATTTTATTTGTTTTAAAACTGCAGCATAATTTTTAAATAAATTTGCTGTTAAGATTTGGTAACCTGCCCTAGTAACTGTATTTATTATATTTTTTATATTTTGGTATATCATTTTATTGCTTTATTGAAAACAGGATATAATAACATCCATTACTTGGAGAATAAATTCTCTGTACTGGTCGTCGTCCAGACCACAATTCTCAAACTCGCCATACCTCGCAGATTCAAGAAGATCCGCTCCACGAGCAGCAAGAGTGGTACCAGGCTCTCCGTAATGCGCGGTCAGCATTGGACTTAAAAACTCTGTCGCTTGGTCGACAAGAGCAGGGGAGGGCACAAAGTTTGTTGAAGACGCTTGTACCCCGGAAGAGGATGCTGCCCCTCCCAAATCCCCTCCAATAACATTCTCCAGAGCAGGTGAAGTAGGTCCTGTTGGTGAAGGTACAGTTGCTGTAGGCAATATCACTGCATCTACAGTTCCTGTTGGTATTGAGTCGACTGGTATTTCTACAGTCGCTCCTGTTGAATTACTGCTTAATAAGGTTCTTGCAGTATCTATATCCTTTTGAGATCCTTCAGCCCCTCTAATAGTTTCTATAGGTAAATCTCCCCCCACAGAAGGCTTTGTATCAGGTCCTCCTGTAGACCCTGCCCTAGATATTAAGGGCATTAAAAAATGATATGACGCTGCTCCCACCACAGCAATGGTTATTACAATAACCACTGTCTCTCAAGGGTGGGTTGTAACTCAAGAGCAGGTTTTATTTCAAAGCCCAGTTGATTCCACTGGTGCTGCAGTGGTCGCTGCAGTAAAGCAAACTTTATTATTATTTTTAAAAAAAATTGAAAAATTTTTGTCAGCACTAATTGTGCTCAATGCAATAATCCCTCCAGCATTTGTCTGTGGGCGTCCTAAAACTGCAGCATGATTTTTAAAAGAATATATTGATATATTTTCTGTTAAAAGGTGAGCTACAGGTATACTAATAATAACTTTATTTATTATATTTTTTATATTTTGGTATATCATTTTTTTTTAATTGCATGGATACGTAATTCTATAATTATTTTCTAACTTTAATATAAAATATTATAACGAAAATCATTATTACAGCAAATAAAAATGAATTAATTACCTCAAAAGTATACAACTAAAAATAAAAATATTCATACAACATCTACGAAATGTCAATATCATGCCGCAGCTTCATAACCAATATGTCTATTAGTGGTATAATGTTGTTGTACTGCACGATATAAAGCAACACATAAAAAGATTGTACCTACAATAACATGCATTCCATGTAGTCCTGTTAACATATAAAAAGTTGAACCATAAATACCATCAGATAAATCAAATGGAGCTTCTATATACTCATAAACTTGACATAAAGTAAATATAATAGCTAAAGTAATAGTTAATAATAACCCTGTAATAGTTTCTAATCTATATCCACCAACTAAGGCTGCGTGTGATCATGTTAATGCAGCACCAGAAGTTAATAATAAAATTGTATTTAAAAGAGGTATTAATCATGGGTTCATAGTGATAATACCTTTTGGAGGTCATACACTACCAATTTGTTCAACTGGACTTAAACTTGAATGAAAAAAAGCTCAAAAAAAAGCAAAAAATAACATTATTTCTGATAAAATAAATAATAACATACCATAACGTAATCCAGTTTGAACAACTGCAGTATGCACACCTTCAAAAGTAGCTTCGCGAACTACATCACGTCATCACAAAGCTGCGATAACTAGTATTAAAAATTGTCCGAAAAAAAATAAGTTAAATCCCATTATATATCCGTGTATATAAAGAGCTAATCCAAAAAACATAAAAAGTACTGCAACTGAAAGTAATATAGGTCAAGGACTAGCATTAACAAGATGAAAAGAATGCTTTTGTATTTTATCTTTTGCAAAAATCATTAATAAATAAAAAAATAATAATTATTATTCACGTGCTAAATTTTGCAATGAAATAATAATAGGTTCTAAATCTGAAAATACATCTTCTAAAACGTATAAAGGTAATCCCATATCAAATGAAACTATACCTATAGGCATAAAAGCATGATTAGTCCCACAAATTTCACTACATTGACCATAATATATACCTTGATATTTAATATATAATGCAGATTGGTTTAAACGTCCCGGACAAGCATCAACTTTTACACCTAAACTAGGTACAGTTCAGCTATGTAAAACATCACTAGAAGTCATTAATAAACGTGTAGGTACTCGTGATGGTAGTCCTATATGTTTATCTACAGTTAATAAACGATACGAAGTTAATCCCAGATTATTTGCTAAATCTTCATCAGATAACATATAGCTATCAAATGTAGTTATAGATTCATGTTCAGTTTTAAATTCTAAGTTTAATAAAGTAGATAAAGTTTCTGCATTAAAAAATTCATAGGATCAATATCACTGATGACCTACAATTTTTAAAGTTAATAAAGGCTCAACTATTTCATCTACAGAATATAATAATGAAAATGAAGGGATTGCTATGATTATTAAAATTACTGCTGGAATTAAAGTTCATACAATTTCTAAAGTAGAAGCATGTACTAAATAATCAGATTCTTTATTTTTTTTTGTATCTGTGAAAGTATAGATACAAAGACCAAAAACTACAATAACAAAAAATAAAATAAAAGTTAAAAATACCATTAAATCATCATGAAATGCTATAATCCCTTCAGCAATAGGTGCTGCTGGTGTTTGAAATCCTAATTGTCACGGCTGAGGGTGTCCTAAAACTGCAGCATGATTTTTAAAAGAATATATTGACATATTTTCTGTTAAAAGGTGAACTACAGGTATACTAATAATAACTTTATTTATTATATTTTTTATATTTTGGTATATCATTTTTTTTTTATGAAAAACTTCTTACTTAAAAATACTACGCTCTGAAGGATTCGAACCCTCTTAAGATAGCTTAGAAGGCTATTGCTTTATCCAATTAAGCTAAGAACGTCCATAAACACAAATTTTATTTATATTAATTCTTAATTACATATTAAATTAAGGACTACAATGTATTAGAAAATATAAATTAAGCATTAAAAGTAACAATTTTAATAAATTTACTTAAAAAGTAAATAAAATTAAAAATGCTAACATTAATGCAAATAATGCCATAGCTTCTGTTAAAGCAAATCCTAAAATTGCTAGACGAAATAATTCATCTTTTTCATTTGGATTACGAGAAACTGCTAAAACTAAAGATCCGAAAATATTTCCAATCCCAATAGCTGCTCCTGCAAGTCCAGTACTAGTTAATCCTGCTCCAATTAATTTTGCTGCTGTAACTACCATTTATTTTAATTTAATTGTAAAATAAAATACTTTTTATGAGAATAGCTCAAAAATAACGTATAAACGTCTATATAGCATAATTTTATTGTAAACATTAAGTTAAACTCCTAAAGACTTATAAAATGAAAAAATTTTGAATAATGAACATTTAAATGGATAAACAATTTCCTTTGCTCTAGGAACATATAATAATGTTCCTCGTAAAGTACGTGCATCAAAATAAATATACTTTGGAATATATCAATGTACTTTTTTAAATCGGGATATATAACGTTTTCTTCGTTTTTTATATTTATGATTAATTAAAGAATATACTAATGGACGTAATTTAAGCATTTGTTTTTGTTTAGTTTTATTATAATAACGTTTTCAACGACGTATATATTTTTTAATAATAGAACGTAAATAAAGATGTAAATACATTGCTTTAATTTTATCTCTAACAAGATGATGTTTTTTAATAAGAGACATATATTCTTTTAAAGTAATTGTTCATTGTTCGCGTAAATAGGGTATTAAAATATCTAAAGGAATAATTTTCTTGCTTTCCTTTTCAGCTTCATCGTCATCATCATCATCAGAAATATTTTTATCTTTAATAAAAACCGTACTAGGAAATAACTTTCTAGTATCAAGATTATATTTTGTGACAAAATATTTATAGGAATGAGTTTTATCTAAATCTTCTAATGCAAATAATATTTCTAATAAAGCCATGCGTTCCATAAAATAAGATGCTGTATATTTAAAATCACGTGTAAGTTTATAATTTTGTATCAAAATTAAGATAAATAGACGTGGACTATTTTTTAATATTTTTTTTTTAGCATATTTTTTATTTATAAAATTTTTTAAATCATATTTTTTTATATTGCGTCAAAAAAATTTATAATTTAAAATAAAAGTACGTAAAGTCGTAGGTAAATTATCTTTATAAGCTAATAATTCAGCATAAATATTTGTTATTACTCTAGAATAACCCTTATAAGTTTTTGAACCATGTAGTTTAGTAAGTTTACAAAATAATTTAGATAAAATATGAAAAAACTTTCAAAAAAAAGTAATCATTTTTATAACATGCAATCTAAGACGTCAATAATTTAAACTTCTTCTTTTAAATTTACGTGTTGTTAACCAAATAACTTTCTTTTGAAATATTTTACGTAAACGTTTTTTTAATCTAATTTTTCCATAAACACGAAAATGAACGCGGTAGATCATATATTTCGAAAGAGCTTTTCAATACATTTTAGGTAATGAAATTGTATCTCCTATTTTAATTAATGCACTCGGACATTTTTCTATACGTTTAGAATTTATTACTAAACCTTGATGATGTATAAATTGATTACAAGCATAAATTGTAGGTAATAAACGCATACGAAATAAAAACATATCTGCTCTTTGTTCAAGTGCACCAAAAAATGATTTATTTCGGTCTAAAGTACTTAATAAATGTGTTTTATAAATATTACGAAATGCAGTTTCTGTTAATTTACCATAAAAATGGCGTAGTTGTTGCTTTAAATAAAAAGCGCTACGATATCCAGAATTCCCTCTACGGGCTCTAATACGGCGTGAATAAGGTTTTATAAAACGTCGAGCTACAGTTCATTTTAAGGTCGTAGCAACTAAAACATTTTTTCTAAAAAAACCATCGCGGTATAATCTACGTCCTCGAATACTAAAAAAATGGCGTAAATGTGAATTTTTATAAGCTCATACTTTACTTTTTGCTTGAAAAGCAACCTTAAACCTAGGTTTATAAACGTTATTATTTTTTTTCATTTAAATATTATTTCCCTTCGCGCTTACCTTTCTTTAATTTAACTACTTCTTTGTTATAATGAATACCTTTTCCTTTGTATACATCAGGTATTCTTAAACGTCGAATTTCAACAGCAACTTGGTTTACACGAAAATTTTCAATTCCAGATATTATAATTATAATACCTTTATTTTTTGAACAACTAATTTTAACATCTTTAGGTATAGTATAAATAATTTCATGACTAAATCCAATTTTTAATATTAAAGAATCATTTTTTATTGCAGCTTTAAAACCAACTCCAATCAAACGTAATTTTCTTCGGTATCCTTTTGAAACACCAAAAATTAAAGCACGAATAATGGATAAATAAGTTTGTTTTAAAGTTATATCATCCCCTGATAAACAATACAAACGTGCATCTTTTACTATAAATTGAACTTTAGAACTTTGTTTAATAATAATACCTAAAGGACCTTCAACACGTATAAAACTTTCTCCCGAGGTAACTTTAACTTCTTTTGGTATACTAATGGCTAACATTTTAATAAATCCCTAATAATAATTCCCCCCCAACATTTAATAATCGAGCATCCCTATCAATTAAAATACCTTTTGGTGTCGATAATATAAAAAGTCCAGCAGATGCTTTTGGTTTTCATAATATAATTGTTGATATATAAACACGACGTGTAGGCTTTGATATCTGAAATATTTTTTTAATAGCAGGAACCCCCATTGCATTATATTTTAATAATACTTTTAAAAAAGTTCGTTTTAATCTTTCATCATACGTTTCTTGAAAACCTACAATATAGCCCTCATCGCGTAAAATTTCTAAAATTGCAAGACTGCTTTTTGGTGTTGCAGTATGCAGTAAAATAGCACCCAACCGTGCTTGTTGACCATTATAAATACGAGTTATTAAATCACCTAATAAATTTTGCATTATCAACTTGATTTTTTTACACCAATTAACTTTCCTTGTAAAATATATTTACGAAACATTAAACGAGATAATCCGAAATGTTTATAAATAGATCTTGGTCTATTTGTTAAAACGCATCTATTTTTTATTCGTGTAATTGAACTATCTTTTGATAAAATTAATAAATTATAATATGCTATTAATCTTATTTGTTTTGATAAAGAAAAATTTTGATATATTGAAGTTAAAAAATTATGTTTTTTTTCATATAAAGAAAATAAAATTCGTCTACGTTTATCTTTAATTAATAAATATTTCATTTTGGAAACAATCGGAATTGAACCGATGACATCCTGCTTGCAAAGCAGATATTCTACCACTGAACTATGCTCCCATTTAATTTAAATAGGCTAGAGGCAGAATTGAACTGCCTTTAAAAGATTTGCAATCTTTTACATTACCATTTATGTTATCCAGCCCTTTTAAATTAATATAAATCATAATGAGCCCAAGTAGACTCGAACTACTGACCTCACGCTTATCAAGCGTGTACTCTAACCAACTGAGTTATAAGCTCTAAAATACAAAAATTAATTTACTGACTTTAAAAATTCTATTTCAGTATATAATAAAGGTATTTGAATTAATAAACTATAACAAGTTAAAAATAAAAATAAAATTATAACTATATTTAAACGTTCAAAACTTAAAATTTCTTCATTATTGTATTCATTTTTATTATCAAAATAAATAATTTTAATTAAACGTAAATAATAAAAAAAACTCGCTACAGTACAAAAAAATAAAATAAAAGTAGCATAAAAATTAGAATGTTCAATTAATGTAGTTAAAACATCTAATTTAACATAAAATCCACCAAAAGGTGGTATACCACTCATAGAAAAAATTAACATAGAAAATATTAAACCTAATATTGGATCTGAGGTTTTAAATTTTTTAAAAAAAAGTAACGTATGGTTGTGTCTTGATTTAATATATAAAATAAACCACATAATAAAAGAACTTAAAATATATATAGCTAAATAATGTAGTGTAGCTGCAGAACTTCCAATACTAAATAAAGCTAAAGGAATTAACATAAAAGCTACGTGACCCATAGAACTATATACAAAAAATTTCTTTAACCCTGTAGTAATAAAAGCACCTATAATAGCAAATATTGCAGTTAATAAACTAATGCAAATATAAAAAACCCCTATAAAGGATTTAAAAGCAAAAAATGCCGTATAAAATACTTTTAGAATTAAAAAAATTACCATTAATTTTGTAAATATTGAAAGTATAGTTACAGAAGATATAGGAGCTTTTTCATAAATACTTAAAGCTCAAAAATGAAAAGGCGCAGCAGTTAATTTAAATAATAAATTATAACTAAAAAATAATAAAATACCTATAGCTTTATGTTGTTTAAAATCAATAAAATTAAAAAGATTATCTCATGCAAAGGTAGATCCTACTTTAGATTGTGAAATATAATTAGTTAATATAGTGTTTTGTATTTTAGTCTGTAAATTTAATAATGAATTTTCTTGATCTACGACTATAAAACTATAATTATAAGCCATATTAAGTTCTAATTCTAAAGGATTAATTTCTTCTTTACAAACTACATTATGAATTTCTAAAAAATTAGCATTCACAACAGAATCTATAGATGTATTTATGTTTGCTATTAAATCTAAATCTTTTATATTCAATAACCCATAATTACTATAAATTCACGAGATAGATAAAATTAACATTGCACTAGGAATACTACCTAAAATAAAATATTGTACCCCAGCATAAACGCTAAATCGATTTTGCTGTTCATAAGCTACTAAAATATAAGTACCAAAAGTAACTATTTCTATCGCTATTATAAATTCAATAAAACTTTCTACACGCAATAAAATAATAGCGCCTAAAAATATTAATAAAATTATAATTGAATATTCGGTCTCATAACTATTCGCTATAAAAAATCGATCTATAATACCATAAAAAAAAATAGCTATTGTTAAACTAGCAAATAATGTAAAAATAGTAAAATATAAATTACTTTCAGAATAAATTTCAATAATATTACTACATTGTCTATCATAAGTAGGTATTATAGTATATGTATTAAGACTTTGTAAAATATTATCTCCTGTTGACATTCCAATATTAAAAAGAACGTATATAAATGCTAAACGATTCATTAATAAAGCAAATTCACCCGTACGTGTATAACGTGTTCCTAATAATAATAAAAATACAACTATAAATCCCAATTGAATTATATTTAATCAAGAAATTAATATATTTAAACTTGATAAATCTAATTGTTGAAAAGTATATTGATCTACAAATAAAATTGACGGTAAGATTCCTAAGGTATAGATTCCTTTAGACTCTAACTTTTCTTTAATATCTAATTCAGAGTTAATAGCGGCATTTTCTAAAAATCCAATCAAAGGTAACAAAGGTATAAAATAGAAAAAATAAGATGATGTAACAAAATTAGCCATTTCAATAAAAGGACTCTCTACAATTTCTTGCCCAATTCATCCTAAACTTAATGAATCAGAAAAAAAATATCAAAAAAATCATATGTTTAATGGTTTAAAAAAATTGCTACGGAATACTGAAGTATCTACAACAGGTAATAAAGCTAATACAAATATAGCTAATACCATCAATATAACACCCCCTAATTTATCCGGTATAGTACGTAAAACAGCATAAAAAGGTAAAAAATATCACTCTGGTACAATATGTGCCGGAGTAACTAAAGGATTTGCTTCAATATAATTATCTGGATGCCCCATATAATTTGGTGCATAAATAACAAAAAAAGAAAAAACTCAAACAAAAATAAAGAATGCAAATAAATCTTTTACATAATAATAAGGATAAAATGGAATTTTGTCATATAATCCTAAAATTCCTAAAGGATTATTTGATCCATTAATATGTAATAATACTAAATGTAATATAGCCATTCCCGCAATTAAAAAAGGAACTAAATAATGAAAACTAAAAAAACGATTTAAAGTTGGATTATCTACGGAAAATCCTCCTCAAAGTAACTGTACAATTTGATTACCAACTACGGGTATAGCTGAAAATAAATTAGTGATAACAGTAGCACCTCAAAAACTCATTTGGCCTCAAGGTAATACATACCCCATAAAAGCTGTAGCCATCATTAAAAAAAATAAAACAATCCCTGAATATCATAAATTAGATCTTGGTTGAAAATAAGATCCATAATAAAGTCCACGAAACATATGTAAATATACTACAATAAAAAACATAGAAGCACCGTTAGCATGAATATAACGTAAAGCTACTCCTCCGCGTACATCGCGCATAATATGTTCCACACTAGTAAAAGCTAAATGAATTTCTGGTGCATAATGCATAGCTAAAAGTACTCCAGTAATAATTTGAATAATTAAAGCTAAACCTGCTAGAGATCCAAAACTTCATAGATAGCTAAAATTAATAGGTGTTGGATAACTGTCAACATGATTACTTACAATTGCAATTAGTGGATGTCTTACTAAAGTAAGATAAACCGACATTTAGGCACAGTAGGAATCGAACCTACAACTATACCGTTATGAGCGGTATGTTCTAACCATTGAACTATGCGCCCCAAATATAAACTGAATATTATACTTATTTTATATTTGGATTACGAAATCCTTGTAAAGTAGCATCTTGTTGTTTAATAATAACATGATGTGTATTGCTTTCTAAAGTCATTACTATTGAACCAAACATTGAAATAAATAATAAAATACTAATTAAAATTAAAGAAAAAAAATATTCTGTGAATAAAATACCACCTACGGAACGTAATTGCCCTACTTGATGCAATATTTTACTGTAATCTGTATATAAATTAACTTCGGTTAAATTTGTTTTTATTTGGTTTAAATTTTCTATTACAGGTGTTATATCTCATAATTCTTCATTAGAAAAAAATAAAACTTCAAGAACTATAAATAATAAAATAATATTTTTAAATGAAAATAAATCTAAAAAACGCTCACTACTATTTATCATTTTAATTTCTAACATCATAACTATAAATAAAAATAAAACTACAATTGCACCTACGTATACAATTAAAAATAATAACGCAAAATATTCCATACATAAAAAAAATAAAATTGAACTACCTAAAAAAAAAACTAAAATCAATACTAGAATAGCATGAATAGGATTTTTTACTCCGATAACTATAGTTGATGCCCCAAATAAAAAACTAATTATAAATGAAATAACAAAACTTGACATTAAAAAATTTACCTTAGTTATAAGTAAAAAATACTATAATATCTTCCATTGTTTGAACAACAAACTCCCTAGGTCTCCCACTATCCGCCACTGACAGGTTCTCTCAGTATTGTATTGAGTCGACTGGTATTTCTACAGTCGCTCCGGTTGAATTACTGTTTAATAAGGTTCTTGCCTGATCTATATCCTTTTGAGCAACTTCAGCCCCTCCCCCCGAAGAAGGTTTTGTATCGGGTTTTCCAGAAGACCCTGCAGCCGCACCCGCCCCATATATTAGTGGAGCTATATAATAATAGGAAACAGACCCTACAATCACTATACTAACTACAATCCCTAAGGTCTCTCAAGGGTGGGTTGTAACTCAAGAGCAGGTCTTATTTCAAAGCCCAGTCGATTCCACTGGTGACGCAATTGCTGCGGACGCAAATATAGTTTTATTTTTTACTACTTTAAAAAAAGTAAGGTAAATCCTCACTGTTAAACATTTTAATTCTTTTCAAACTGCAGCATAATTTTTAAATAAATTTGCTGTTAAAATAGGGATACGCATATTAACTTTATTAATTATATTTTTTATATTTTGGTATAACATTTTTTTTTTAATGAAAACTTGGGTAGTTAATTTTGAACTACTTAAATTTTTATTGCATGGATACGTAATTCTATAATTATTTTCTAAACAGTATAAAATAATACCTATTACTACACCAGTTCGAGCGCATACAATGTCTAAAAAATTTTGATGCGCTTTCAAAGGAATTAAATTACGTTTTTATTTTTGAATTTTAATTAATATATTTAATATTTTTTTATACATTATAGAACATATTTAAATTTAAAAGAAAATTTAATTTTATATTCCTTTAGTCTTCCGAAATTGAATCGTAGGCCATACACTTCTTTTTTCACTTACACTAATATCGTTAGAATTCGGAATGGGATCTTGTGAAAATTATTTCTATTTTTTCAAAGAAGTTTACTTTAAATTATTAAGCTAGTTTACTTTTATTAGAAAATGTTTTAATAGTCAAATACCCCAAAGGCGGGAATCGAACCCACGACTCGCGGATGATAAATCCACTGCTCTACCACTGAGCTACCCCAGATTTACTCCATAAATCAATAAATTTTAATTCTAGATAAATTTTACACTCTTGATTTTACTGGTACCATTAAAGCGTGAAAGCAAAAAATTTTATATACTTTTATTTTTTTTTAAATGTAATATTATCTTTATTAAAAATTTTTTTTAATTTTTCCGGACTTTCCGAAATAATAAAATTATTTATGCATTCTTCTAATAAATGCGACAGTTCTGGAGTCGCATTGATTTTTAAATCGTTTAATTGTTCTAAAAGTGGTTTATTATCATTATCTGTTCAAAATTTTGCGAACGCCTCAGATTTGATAAATTCACGTCCTATACTTTCCTTATTCCCATTTAAAAAAAATTTCATAAATTCTAGTTTGATTAATGTTGTAATCATTTTCTATATTTAAAACCCGAATAGGTTTCATAAATAAATTTTAGAGCTTGCATATCATTGTAATCTGCATCAAAAGCAAGATTCTCTTTAAAGTCAAAAAGTGATGCTCTCCGAAGGCTGGGATCGAACCAGCGACTAATTGGTTAACAGCCAATTGCTCTACCACTGAGCTACCCCGGATTTACTCCATAAATCAATAAACTTTAATTCTAGATAAATTTTATACTGTTAATTTTACTGGTACCATAAACAAGAAGACAAAAAGTTTTATAAGCTTTTATTTTTTTTAAAGAAGCTTTAGGATGTACATTATAACCATAAACACCTATAGTGCTTGCAGAGTAACATGCTGAAGCTCTGTAATGATTTATATCTTAATTTTTTTTAGGCGTTTAAAAATAAACGCATAAATTCTATCTTAATTAACGTTTTAGCCGTTTTTACATCTACAGCCCAAATAAATATCTTACAACATCATAAATAAAATTTACACAGGCAAATAAAGTATATAAATATTCGCCGTAATCAAAAACATCGTTAACTATTTTAACTATATGCAGTAGAATTAAACGAAGCATGTTTTTTTTATTGCAACTTGGGTAGTAAATGTTGAACTACTTAAGTTTTTATTGCATAGATACGTAATTCTATAATTATTTTTTAACTTTATTATAAAATATTATAATTAAAATCATTATTGCCGTAAATAAAAATAAAATAGTATAAAAAGTACTATTTTGTAGTAAAATAAATACAGCTACTATCTTTAAAATGTCAACATCAATATAAAAACAGTATAAAATAATACCTATTAATACAGAATTTAGAAAGCATACAATGTTTCAAAACTCGGATAGAATTTCTAAAAAATCTTGATCAAAAATTATTTTTATTCAATCTCAATTTAGAATAATGTATCCATATAGTAGTGCAGATATAAGTACCAAGTATATGTATATAAAAAATATAAAAACTGTAAAAACTGCATAATAAATTTTTGTTCAATAGATTTTCATTTTTTTATATATCTGTTTGAAAATTAGAATCTTCAGTAAAAAATAAAGCACATTCACCCATTGTTGTAGAATTCAATGAAATTATATCATTTAAATAAAAATTTGAAACTGTTGGAGCAAATGGAAACACCTTTGCTGATGTTTCTATTTCAAAAAAATTAAATAAATTGAATAAAAAAATAGGTATATTTTTATCTTGTTGTGATTTAAAATTAATTTCATCTTCAAACTTTCATATCTGCTCTCAAGTAAAATCATAATCTTCTTGAAATTGCAATAATGCAGCTAAAAATGTTTCTAGACTGCGTGCATTCGATTTAGAAGAAACAACTTTATTTAGTTTACATAATTTACCTTCAATATTAAACAAAAATCCATTTTTTTCATATAAGCTTTGAATAGGAACTAAATGATCATATTTTAAAGTAGATATTTCATTTGTAGCTAAACTTATAGTATGTGTATAATCTTTAATTGATAATCATTTTTCAGATTTAAATTCTTCCGTTTGTACTAAAAATAAAGTTGCAAATTGTTTATCTTTTATAGTATCTACATATAAAGGTGAGCGAACTCCAGCAGTAATACCTAAATGTGCAAAATTTAATGATGAAATATTTGAATGTACTATACCTAAGCGCTCACCTGTTAATGTTTTTGTAAATAATTTTTTACCTAAATAGCGGATAACATTTTGCAATAACCCCCCATGTTTTACGCGTGTATTTTCATAACTATAAAAAATAGAAGGATTTAGTTCTAAATAACAATTATTTAATAGTTTTATCTTATTTTCAGAAAAACTTATTAAAGTACGTAAACTATTTCCAAGATGTTTTTGTTTTAATTTTAAAGTAGAATAAGCTCCAATAGTAATGTAAGTTAAAGAACGATTAACTTGATGTTGACGTAAACTAGTATTTAATAATGAGGCTTCATATCTAGTATTTAATCCTAAAATAATTAATGTATTTAATGCATTTAAAGAAGCTATTGTACGATTTAAACTATAAAAAAACAATATGTCATAATTAATTTTAGATCTATAATTTCCTACTTGTAAATCAGTTCCACCACAAATTTTAATAAATTGTGCAGTAAAGTAAATACCCTGTAAATCACATAAAGAACCTACCATAGCTCCTGTACGTACAGAAATTTTAGGTCCGTTTATTTCATCGATTATCACTTCCCCGTAGGTATACATTGATAAACGATCACCTAATTCTAAAATATAATCTTCTCAAGCAGTAAAGTCTGCACTTAATCTAGAATTTTTTAAACCATCAAAAGCATAGCGTGAACGATCAGAAATTCAATTATCTTTAGAAAGATCATTATGATTAGGTAAGATGCGTAATATTTCATCACCTACGACAGATATTATTTTATTATTTTTTACTTGATTTTTTGTAGATTTTCTTGTAGAAACTATAATATCACTACATACCCCATCAAAAAAATCAATAGTATTACCTTTTTGTAATTCTCAACTTCTAGTTTTATATGCATAAGGTTTTGATGTTAAAGCTCCTACAGGACAAAGATCAACTAAATTTCCTGAAAGTTCTGTATTAATAAAAGCTTGTATATAAGTCCCAATTTCAGTATCTCTACCTCTACCAAAAGATCCCAAACTTTCAAGCCCTACAATCTCAGATGAAAAGCGTATACAACGGGTACAATGTATACAGCGAGTCATTATAGTTTTTATAATAGGACCACACTCTTTATCTTCAACACTACGTTTAAATTCATAATATCGTCCACGATCTGAACCATAATTTAAGGTTTCATCTTGTAGATCACACTCCCCACCTTGATCACAAATCGGACAATCTAATGGATGATTAATTAATAAATATTCTAAAATAGCTTCACGTGCTTTTTTTACTAAAGGTGTATTTGTAAAAATTACCATATCTTTAGCTACTGGCATAGCACAAGAAACTACAGGTTTAGGTGATTTTTGTATTTCAACTAAACACATTCTACAATTCCCAGCGACAGATAATTTTTCATGGTAACAAAAACGTGGAACTATATAACCAGCACTTTCACATGCTTGTAATACGGAAATTGAACTACGAACGGTAATTTTACGATTATTAATAATAAGATCTAACATTTTTTTCTACGTTTAATAATACATTTAAATTTTAAATTAAAAAAATATATTTATACTTTAATTTAATTTTTCTTGCAATATTTTTAATTTTGATGAGAGAGGGGTTCGAACCCTCGACCGACGGGTTATGATTCCATTGTTCTACCACTAAACTATCTCATCAAATTTTTCTTTCTTTATAAGAGAGAAAAATTATATTCCTTTTTTTCACTCTTAAGGAGTATAGTTCAATGGTAGAACAACGGTCTTCAAAACCGTAAGCTGTGGGTTCAAGTCCCTCTGTTCCTGTAATAAAAATTTATTTCGAGATGAGTGGGATTCGAACCCACGGTACTAAAAGTACGTCAGTTTAGCAAACTGGTGCTTTAGGCCACTCAGCCACCACCTCTAAATTTAAATAATTTATTTTTTAAAACTAAATAAAATAAATAAAAAACTTAACAGAACTATCAATATAATATTTAATTGTGAAAAAAGAATAGGTCATTGATTTACAATAAATAATAAACTTAATAATGTAACAAACATTGTAAATAAATATCTAAAAATAAATCCTAAGCTTAATGCAGAACTATTTAAACTAAAAAAATATAACTGGGATGAAATTCCATTAGGACCTAAAAATTCCAATAATCCACGATCCATATTTTGATATGTATGTTTATAAGAAATTTGTAATAAGGGTTGTGAAATAAATTCATTGTATACTTTATCAAAAAATCATTTGCGATTTAAAAAAGTATATATATTTAACCCTAAAGTACTTGTTTTTAATTTAAATAAAAATTCAAAAGAATATATATAATGAAAAAAAGCTAAAAAAGCACCACTAAAACTAAAAATTAATGGGATCATTTTAATATTAGAAGATAATCATTCAGCTTCTAACATAGGTTGTTTTGTAGGTAATGAAAATAATGAATTCCCTCAAAAATCGGTACCTAAACCAATAAACATATCACGACTAATATAGCCTACAAAAATACTAGCAAAAGATAATAAAAATAAAGGTAGTGCCATTTTAAATGGAGATTCATGAATATGCTCATAAGCAATTTTACTACCATTTACGGAACGTAAAAAAGTTAATGAAATTAATCTTGTAGAATAATAAGCAGTAAAAAATGCAGCTAAATTCCCTAAAATATGTACAAAGCGCCCTTCAATAGTAAAATGACCAAAAGCAACTTCTAAAATTACATCTTTTGAATAAAATCCAGTTAAAAATGGAAATCCCATTAAAGCCATAGATCCTATCAACATAGCTATATAAGTGAAGGGTAATATTTTAACTAACCCACCCATTTTACGCATATCTTGTTCATCTGAAAGAGCATGAATTACAGATCCCGCACCTAAAAATAATAAAGCTTTAAAAAAAGCATGGTTTGATAAATGAAAAACTGTTACAGAGTAACTAGATAATCCAGCAGCAAAAACCATATATCCTAATTGACTACAGGTAGAGTAGGCAATTACGCGTTTTAAATCGTTTTGAAGTAATCCTGTAGTCGCGGCTAAAAAGGCGGTTAAACCTCCTACTATAGTTATTAATATAGATATATTCGGTGCAAATTGTAAGATTGTTGAACAACGACATATTAAAAAAACTCCGGCGGTAACCATAGTAGCAGCATGAATTAAAGCGGATACTGGCGTAGGACCTTCCATAGCATCAGGTAATCAAGTATGCAATCCAATTTGTGCAGATTTTCCTACAGCACCTATAAATAAAAAAAAACCTATAAAATCTAAAAGATTAATATCTAGTCCTAGTATGGAAATTACTGTATTTGAATAAGTTGACACCATAGCAAATACAATAGGATAATCTAAACTTTGAAAAATAGTATATATAGCAAAAATTGCTAACGCAAGTCCAAAATCTCCTATACGATTTATAATCATAGCTTTTAATGCAGATTTATTAGCTTGTATTCTACCAAACCAGAAATTTATTAATAAATAAGAACAAAGACCAACACCTTCTCAACCTACAAACATTTGTAAAAAATTATCTGCAGTTACTAAAATTAACATAAAAAAAGTAAAAAAAGATAAGTAAGACATAAAACGAGCTACATGTGGATCTTGAGACATATATTCAGTCGAATAAATGTGTACTAATGTAGAAATAGAAGTTACTACAATTAACATAACACAAGTTAAAGTATCAAATAAAAAACCTCAATGTAAAGTATATATTTCTGTAGTAATTCAAGGTCCAATTTGAACTAAAGTAATGGCTTTATTAAGAGCAACTTCATAAAAAGCAAAACATGATAATAAAAAACATGTTAACATACATAATATAGTAATATAACCAGCCCCGCGCCCACCAAGTCAGCGTCCAAAAAGACCAGCTAAAATAGTTCCTATTAATGGTAAGGTAATAATAAGAATATACATAAAAAGAAAATTAATCAAAACTCTTTTTCTATAAAACAAAATAATCAATAAATGTAGCTAAATAAAAATTGCATTTTTATTTAAATAATATAAAATTAAATGATAGTTTTTTTAGTAATTACATGGGCTAAAAAAGGCAATTTTCTTAAAGTAAATATTAATGCTTCTTCAATTAAAGTTGGGTTTTTACTTACGACCTCAAACAAAACACGACCAGGTTTTACAAAACAAATTCAATGATCAATAGCACCTTTACCGCGCCCCATACGAACTTCTTTAGGTTTAGCTGTGCGTGGATAATCTGGATAGGCTCTTATTCATACTTTTACTTTACGTTTTAATTTACTAGTTATAGTTCGTCGAACAGCTTCTATTTGTTGAACAGTTAAAAATCCTTTAGCTAATGCTTGAATACCGTGAGTACCAAATTTTAAATTATTACTTTTATTTTCATATGTACTTCTAATTAACTTTTTATTAACTTTTTTAAATTTACGTGGATTTGGATTTAACATTTGTTTTTATTTTAAAAAATTTGTTGTAATTTGTTTATATTTTAAAATTTTATTTAATTTAATATAACGTGAAAGTGCAGGTTCAATTTCATTTTGAGTAAAGACTGTACTTTTGGGTGTCTTATTTAAATAAACTCATAATCGAATACCTAAAGCTCCTTTACGAGTAATTGCAGTTGCTGTAGCATATTCTATTGCAGTTTTATATGAATTAAATGGTATAATTCCGCGTGCTCCAGTTATTATTTTAGTACGTCTTCAACGATTAACACGACCTTTAAATTGAATCTTTAATCCTAAAACTTCTCTACGTTGTGCAGAAAATATTTTTATTGCTTTAATAATGAATTTAATTAATTTAGTTTCTTTTCTATTTTTTTGTAGGTATTTAATTTGAAAGGCTATAAATTTTAATAAAAAAGTTAAATCTTTTGTATACAAAGCTATAAAACCAATGCGTGCAAAATCTTGAAGATAATTAGCAACAAATTTATAGCGTTTTAAAAATTCTTGCTCTAATTTTTTAATAAAAATAGAAGCACTTCTTTTCTTACGTAAAATTTTTTTCTTTCCTTCCATTTTTATATGAAAATCAAAACGTGTTATTGATAAAGCATTAATAAAATATATGTTTAATTTAAAACCAAAAATTAAAGAAATTAATTCTTGATTATTTTTATAATTAAAATAAGAATTATTAAACACTATTTTTTTTGATATTAATTTTATATTATAATTTAACGGCTTTTTTCATTTAAGAATTTTTATGTTATTTTTTTTTACTTTTGTATTTAATATATTGTTATTTATATTTAAAAAATTAAAATTTGTTTCCTTTTTAATTTCATTATTTTTAATAGTTAAAAATGAAATTAAATCTGATTTTCATTTTAAATTTTTAAAATCCATTACTTTTTTAGGATTCATAATAATAGAAGATTTATTTTGTAAAAATTTATTTTTTGTGTCTAAAAACATATAAAATAAATTACGTAAATCTTTTAATTTTTTAATTTTATTTATATTAATTTCATTTGTTTGTAATAACAAATCTAATTTATCTTCAATACGATAAATAAAATATAAATAACTTAAAGGTAATTTATTTTGTTTTAATTTATTAGATATATTTAAATTATTATTTTTTCACAATAAAAATTTTAAATTATTTATATCTTTTTTATTAAATTTTAAAAGAAAAAATTTTAAAAATTGTGGTGTAATATTATTAATTTTTCGTGTGTATAAAAAAGAAAATAAAAATTTATATGTATATAAATTTAATAAAGAAAAATTATAATTTTTAATTTTACTAGTAATATCTTGTTTAGTAAAATTGAAAAAAAACATATATAAATTTTTTTGTAAATTAAAATTATGTTTTATTAATAAATTAGTTTTATTTAATTTATAAAATAATTTTGATATAAATAAACTTGATGCATATATAGTAAAATTAGTTGTTATTGTATTAAAATATACTTTAGCTTTTATTTGTTGAGTATTTTTTACATTAACAAATATTTTATTTTTATAATTAATAAAATTTAAAAAAATATTATTATTAGATTTTAAAAAAAAGAAACAATCCAATTCAATTAAAGTTAAATTTATTGTTTTAAAATGTAATAAAATTTTAAAATATATATATATATTTTGTTTTAGATTTTTTACTTTATTTTTAAATATAAATAGAATTAATTCATTAATAAAAAATTTATCTTTTTTTAAATTATCTATATTAAATTTTTTATTTTCTTTATTTTTTAAATTAAAATTAATATTATTACGTATTTTACTTAATTTTAATTGTACACTCTTAGGTTTTACGTTTAAACTCTTAAGACGCTTTTTTTCTGCTTCTTCAAAAGCTTTTTTAGCTTCTTTAATAGCTTCTTTAGTTGGTTTATAAGAAAAGAATGTCATTCTTTAAAATAATTTTTTTATACTTTTATTTATAAAAATTTTTTTTCTCGAAAATATAAATTTTTTATAAATTTTTTTTAATTTACGCACACGTCTTATTTTTTTTGGTCTTAATTTATAAAAAAATATAAATAAAAATCCAAAATTAACATTAGATTTAATAAATTTAGTATTAACTAAAAGTGCACGATTTGTAAACATTTTTTTGGTCATACTATAAGAATAAAAAAAATTTTGTAACATTTCATTAGTTCGATTATAAGAAAAGAATAATTTATTATAATCATTACCTGAACTATATCAAGTATTATTTCATTTACGTTGTAAACCTACACGTAGTCCAATAGGATTTGTTTTTTGTCCCATTTATTATTTTTTTTTTATTTTTTTTTTTGCAGCTTTTTTTTTTGTAGGGGCAAATTCTCCGATACGATAACCTATTTTATCATTTTCAATTGTTACATTAAAAAATTTCATACCATTATATATTCGGATATTAAGCCCAACCATTTCTTCAGTTATATATGTAGATCTACTTTGTAAAGTAAATTCTAAATTATTTATATTTTCAGTTTGTTGTGAAATAAAATCTTGACCTAAATAATTAAATTTTCATCTTGAGCGGGACATATTTTTATTTTTTTTTATTTAAAATACATTTATTGACTTTACGTTTATTTCGTGTAGGTTGTCCTTTAGTAGGTCTAGAATTTGGTGTAACTGAAGGTCTACCACCTTTCGTTTTTCCTTGACCTCCACCATGTGGGTGATCAACAGGATTCATCGCTACACCACGTACTCTTGGTCGTTTATTTAATCATCTAGATCTACCTGCTTTTAATATATTTTTTTTATAATGTTCTTCATTGCTAACTTCACCTAAAACAGCAGAAGATTTAGTTGAAATTAATTTTTCTTCTCCAGAAGGCATTTTAATTTTAATATATGCAGGTGAATATTGTTGTACCACACGGCAATAAGTTCCTGCAGAACGCGCATAGATAGCACCTTTACCAGGAATAGCTTCAACATTATTAATATGGTCTCCGATTTCAAAATTAGTTAAAATAGAAGTATCGCCAGAACGTAATAAAAAACTTTTATGAGTTTTTGAAAGGGTTTGTATTTTATCAAAAACTTTTAAATTTTTTGTAGCGTTAATATAAGCAAAACTTTTATTAGTATTATCTATATTTGAATATAAAACTTTAGCTAATAATGCAGTTCTATTTGGATTATATTCAAAAGAAGTTACAATTCCATCTTGCAAATTTAAATTAGAATCAATTATACGGTATAATTGTTTATGACCACCACCTTGATGTCGTACTGTAATGCGTCCTTGATTATTACGCCCAGCATATTTTTTTATTTTTTTAACTTTGGAAAATAATGGATTATACTTAGCTAATTTCATTTATAAAATTTTTCTCTTTTAGAAAGAATAAAAATGTTAATTATTTTTGGAGTAAAATTAATACAAGAAAAAAAAATAGTTTATGCGTTGCCTCAGTTATATGGTATTGGAATTACTTTATCCAAAAAAATTTGTCAGGAATTAAATTTTGCACCTGAATTAACAATTCAACAATTAACAGCAAAACAACAATTTGATATTGCAAAAAAAATTAAAGAAGAATTTCGCGTAGAAGAAAAATTAAAAGAAATTGTAAAAAATAATATTCAACGTTATATTTTAAGTGGAAGTTTACGTGGATATAAACATAAAAATAATTTACCTGTTCGAGGGCAGCGTACACATACAAATGCTAAAACAGCTGCAAAAGGAATATCATTATTATCTAAAAAAAATAATTAAATAGGTGGATGACCGAGTGGTCTATGGTACTAGTCTTGAAAACTAGCGTGCTTAGGCACCGTGGGTTCGAATCCCACTTCACCTGTAATATGGCGGATATAACTCAATGGTAGAGTACTGGATTGTGGTTTCAGTAGCTATGGGTTCAAATCCCATTATTCGCCCTATACCCTGAGATATCGCCAAGCGGTAAGGCAACGGTTTTTGATACCGTCATGCAAAGGTTCGAATCCTTTTATCTCAAAATTTAATCTTGAAATTAAAGCATACAATTTTTCTTTTTTATTAAAGAAAGAAATTACACTAATAAAGTGTAACATATTATTATTATTATAAATTAATGATTTTAAATAATTTATTTTTATATTCACCATTTGAACAATTTGATGCTGTTACTTGAGTTGCTATGGATTATTTGTTAGAGAGTAAAGTTCATTTAGATGAATATATATTTTATTCAATGACACCAGAAATAAGTTGTTTAATTAGTCAATCTGCAATTACTAATTATAAATCAGGTTTAATTTTATTTTATATGTTTGTTATTTTAACTTATTTTATAGGTCAAAATAAAGAAATAATTAATACATATATAATGAATTATAAACAAGATTTTTCATTTATATTTTTTTTTATATTTTTTTATTTTATTACTGGGGGCTTAATAACTTTATGATTTGCTGATGTTATTGTAGCTAATAGTTCAGAAGATGGTTTTTATGATTATGCTGATATTAGCTTTATTGGTGAACATTTAATTGATTCTAAAATATTTCCACAAATTAATTTTGCATTATTATTAGATGAAAATTTAATCTCATTTTTTGCTGCATTTTTTTTATTTAGTGGATCTGAAGAAAATGAGGACGAAGATTTTATTTTAGGCGATGAAGAAACTGATTTTATTGGGGATGTTGTAGCACCATTATTTATTTCAAATTTAGGAAAAGATGTTGAAGATAATGGAGCTTTATTTTTAAAAGTATCTGGTATCTTTGGTTTTATTTTTTTAAATAATATTATGGGTATGTTGCCTTATTCAGATACAGGTACTAGTAGTTTAGTGTTAACTTTTTGAGTAGCACTATCTGTATTTGTAAGTTTATTAACTTTAATGATAACAAAACATGGGGTGAATTATTTATTTAGTTTATTTTTACCACAGGGTACTCCATTTCCAATTATATTTTTATTAGTTCCTATTGAATTTATTTCATATACTTTTAGATTATTAAGTTTATCTGTACGATTATTTTCAAATATGATGGCAGGACATACTTTATTAAAAGTTATTGTAGGTTTTAGTTGAACTATGATTTTAATGGGTGATTTTTTTTTAGTTGCGAATATATTTCCTATTGGAATTTTATGCGCACTAATATTTTTAGAACTTGGTGTTGCTTTAATTCAAAGTTATGTTTTCACTATTCTAGTATGTATGTATTTAAAAGACATATTTGTTGGACATTAATCTAAATATATAAATGCCACAATTAGATATAGATTTATTTGATGATTTTCTTTTTTTTGCATTTGTGTCTCTTTTATTTGGATTAGGTGATGAAGAAGGTGAAGAATTAGTTATTGAAATGGGTACCGATTTATTTTTAGCTCAATATTATTTAGAAACAAGTAAATTATTAGGGGAACAAAAAAAAATTATTAAAAACCTTTTTATTTCTTCAATAAGAGTATAAAGTATTTTTAAAATACTAATAATTTAATTATTAACGGATATGCATTAACGGCTAAATGATCTGCCTTCCAAGCAGAATACAAGGGTTCGATTCCCTTTATCCGTAAAATAGCCAAATGTTTAATAATGAAGTACATCAATATTTAACTAGTTTAATGGGTTTTTTTGTAAGAAAAGGAAAAAAAACTAAAACAGAAGCTTTATTTCATAATTATATTCAAGATAAAATGATTTCAAATAAAAAAAATTTATATGCTTTATTAAAACGATGTAAAATTAAAACTTCAACATATTTACAATTAATTGAACGTCGTAGAGGAAAGCGTTCAAAATATCGTGTATGATTATTAGCAGATAAATACATAGGTGTTCGTCGCGGATTATTATTAGTTGGACGTTCAGCATATTTAAATACAAAAAAATCTTCGCGACAATTTAAAAGTTTATTAAATCAAGAATTAGAAACTTGAAGCTTAGGTAAACATTCATTAAAACAAAAATATAAAGCGTCGCATATACTTGCAAAACGACATGCGCCTCGTTCATGATTTTTTAAATCTAAATTTAAAAAAAATCTGAATAACACTATGAATAACACTATGAATAACACTATGAATAACACTATAAAAAAAAGATTATAATGGTATAAAATAAATTTCATTATTTTTATATAAAATATATTAAAATACAGTACATTAAAGCAATAGGCGGATATCTAGATTATAATTTTGGGCGTAAGTATTACGAAAATGTATATAATACAGTAGTTCTGGATAAAAAATATACATCCCCATAAGGAAAACCTTCTAAATATTAGATTGGAGAAGAAATTCTCTTGTAGTATTCAAGTAAATTGAAACATCTTAGTAACTTGAAGGAATAAATCAACGGAGATTTTATAAGTAGTGGTGAGCGAAAGTGAAGTATAGGGTAATTTTTTTTTTTTTTTTTTTAAAAAATATTAAAAAATAAAAATTTTTTTATAAAAATTTTAAAAAATAAAGGAAGA
>Ga0247833_1001181_pt1 | contig 44379 bp, 38 predicted proteins | sample LaCruzMarch2015__7_FD_187117 | JGI IMG/M metagenome (GOLD analysis project Ga0247833, IMG submission 187117) | Freshwater microbial communities from meromictic Lake La Cruz, Castile-La Mancha, Spain - LaCruzMarch2015_8m | ecosystem: Environmental > Aquatic > Freshwater > Lake | place: Spain...
CCCGAGCCACTAGGGCCGAGAGCTGGTTCTTGGCTGCCGCCAAGGGCACCGCCAGGGTGGGTTGGCGCCGGGAGCCGGCGGGACAGCTGTCCGTCATGATCGCTGGCTAGCTTGGGGGTTATTCAAGCTAGCCTGAAGGCTTCGATGGTGATCCCCAGTTCCCCGGGCTGGCGATGGAGCTGGAGGAGATCTGGGCCGGCTGATCCTTACCAGCTTTCAGAGCTGGTAAGGATGCAGCACCCCGCCAAGCGCCAGCGGGAAATCGCGGCTGTTGCGGGTGGCGAGGCTGAGATCGGCGCAGCGGGCCGTGGCCAGGATGATCGCATCGGGAATCTTGAGGCCATGGCGTTGGCGGAGCCGCGCAGCACGTCGATCAGGATGTTGGTGTCGAGCAGCAGCATCAGGGCGCGTCCCACTCCTGCCGCAGCGCCTCCTGCAACTCCAGGGTCCCTTCCGGGCGATCACGCCACAGGCCGAAGACTTCGCTGTGGCTTGGTTTCTGCTGCTCCAGCCACAGCCACAGCCACAGCCGCAGCGCCTGGCGCAGCGCCTCCGCCCGCGACAGCCCCCGTTGTCGGCAGAGGGCATCGAGCTGGGTGCGCTCCGCCTCCGGCAGGTCCACGATCGTGCGCATCCTGTTGCCGTTATCAGATGACGGCAGCGTAAAGGGGGATGATTAGGTTGATTCACGCGGCACAGCTGCCAGGGTCGGCTGCCGGCCCTGCCTTGGCGCGAGCGGCTCACCCCTCCACAACACTCCCGTGCAGCCCATAGGGGATCGCCAGCGGCAGCTCCACCACCGCCAGCTCCTCCAGCGAGGCGGCATCGAGGATCACCAGATCGCTGGCGCCACGGTTGCGGGCGACTAGGCGGTGAGTACCCCCACCCCAGCAGCCCAGGCAGCATCAGCAAGGGCATCATCGCGGCTGGCGATCGGCAGCTGCAGCCGCAGGGCGAGCTCCAGGTAGGCCGCGTCGTAGCTGGTGAGCTGAAAGCGCAAAGCCAGGCTCAGCAGGGCGGCCGGCTCGGGAGGGGCCGCAGCGATCTCGATCGTGCCGCGACGACAAGCGGTGCGCAGCACATTGGTGAACGCCAGCTGCAGCAACCAGGGGGCAGCCACTGGCAGTTGCTTGAGCAATCTCTGGTACCTTGCTTTCCAGTTGGTCCCTATGCCGATAAGGCATAGGGACTTATTTTTACCCTTGATTCCTGGCGTGCCTGGATGTCTTGCCTTCAACGATCATGACTGTCAGCCCTGACTCCGCCAGCCCTGACTCCGCCAGCCCTGACTCCGCGCTTGCCGCCAGCCCTTCTCTCTCCCGTCTGCTGGCCACCCTGTCGCCTGTGCTGCTGGTGTTGTTCCTCGCTGCCGTAAGCACGGAGGCCTTGCCGCCAAAGCCCCTTGATCCCGCCTGGCAGCTGGCCCTCATCGCGACGATCATCAACAACGCCTCCCTGGCGCTGGTGGGTACTCTCCTTCTGCCCCTGGCCCTCGGCTTCGATCCCACCAACCATCGGCTTCGGGCTCGCTGGCATGCCTTCCGCCGCTGGGCCCTGCCCGCCGCCCTTGGTTTTCTGTTGCTGATCCCCCTGCAGGGCTATGCCGCCTGGAAGTTCCAGAGAACGGCCACCGTCGCCCAGGAGCAGCGGAACACCCAAACCAGTCGGCAGCTCTTCGAACTGCGCCAGGCCATCAAGTCCGCCACCAGCCACGAAGAGTTGCAGACCAAGCTGAAGCAGCTCTTCGGCCGTAACGCTGGCCTCTCGCCATCGGAATCGCGCATTCCCATGGGCGAACTGCGCTACATGCTGCTCGCACGGGCCGAGCAGGCTTCCACCCAGATGATGCAGCAGATTGAGGCCCAGGCTGCCATGAAACCGACTCTGCCGCTCAAGGAAACCATCCGCATCGCCATCTCCGCCCTGGCCTATGCGATTGGCTTCGCTTTCCTTGCCGGTGCCCTGCCTCGCAATCAAGTGATCAGAGGGGGTAATCGTGGTGTAGTAGATCAGGACTATTTCGATACGCTTGCGGAGTGACCAAGCGCAATGTCCACCTTTTGGAAGGCTGTCCTATTGGTGAATTGCCCTTCCGGCAACTGTCGTTACCTGCATCAGGATCGCAGCGTCGTCGCTGCTGCTGAGGCTCACAGGAGCGCCTGAAGGACTCCACGCGAAGGGCCCCCTTCAGCCTTCGTTGTCGTTGCCGGTGGCCATCGCCCGGGCCATCGCCTGCTGGGCCAAGGCGGTCCCATGGGCTTTGAGCGTTTCCTGGAAGAGCTGGTTGGCCTCCGGGAAGCGGGGTTCCTCGGCCAGGGGCAGGGGGCCGGCCCCGTCGAGGCCGGACTCGCCCTCCATGGCCGGCGTGATCACCACCAGATCGGGATCGAGGGGGGCGTCGTAGCGCCACCAGCGGGCCGGATCGGCGATGGCGGGATGGGTGGGATGGGGCGCATGCTCCACCGGCGCCACCACGCCCTCCCGCCGGCGCTTGGCCAGATCACCCAGCAGCTGGCTGCGGGTGCGGCCCCGCAGCTGGAACAGCACGAAGGGATCCTCGCTGAAGCGGTCCCCCATCAGGTAGTAGACGGCGCTGATGTGCTTGCAGGGATTGGCCTTGTCGGGGCAGCTGCACTCGCTGCGGACCTCCTGGAGCTTGAAGGGGAACAGGCGCTTGCCGCTGGCGGCGAAGGCCCGCTCGATGTCGGCGGGCATGATCCCCGCCAGCAACTGGGCCGACCAGCGGGCCTTCTGGCTCAGGGCCTCGAGCACGTAGCCCCAGTCCTCGTCGTTGAGGACGTCGAGCCAGAGCTTCACCTTGTAGGGATCCGGGTCGGTGCCCTGCACCCGGGCATGCACGCGCCGCCCTTCGAAACGGATCGAGACGACGTTGCCCTCCCGGGCGTAGGTCCAGGCCCGCTCCAGGCGTTTCTTGAAGCGGTAGGAATGGATCAGCTCCATCCACTGCTCCACCCACCAGGGTTGCTGCCCAAGACCCTGCTGCCCCAGCTGGGTGGTGATGGCGCCATTGGCGCCGGGGAAGGAGCTGGTCATGCCGCCGGCCTCAGGCCCCCATCCTGACGCCTGCCGGACCCACTGGCCTACTAGGTTGGCCCGACGCAGGGCTTGGAGTCCTTGAATCGCATCACGTTCGGCGCCGGCGACGGTTTTCACAGTCTTTTAAGGGCAAGGGTTCACGACCACTTCGAGAGCACGGGCCAGGAGCGGCGCGATTCCCTGGCCATGGTGGTCAAATCGGCCGTGATCCTGGTCTGGTTCGCGCTCACCTATTGGTTGCTGGTCTTCCAGGCCAGCAGCTGGCCGGCGGCGGTGGCCCTTGCGGCCTGTCTCGGCCTGGCGATCGCCGCCATCGGCTTCAACATCCAGCACGACGGTGGCCACGGCGCCTACTCCCGCCACCGCTGGATCAACAAGGCCGCGGCCATGACGCTTGATCTGCTGGGCGGCAGCTCCCTGATCTGGGCCCACAAGCACAACGGCCTGCACCACACCTTCACCAACATCTCCGGCCACGACGACGACATCAATCTCGGGCTGATCGGCCGGCTGTCCCCCCATCAGCCCCACCGCTGGTGGCATCGCTGGCAGCACGTTTATCTGTGGCCCCTCTACGGGATGCTGCCGATCAAGTGGCAGTTCTTTGATGACTTCGCCGATATGGCCAGCCGGGGCCGCGGCGACCACTCCCTGCCTCCCCTGGCTCCGGCCGACTGGCTTGTGTTCGTGGGCGGCAAGGTGATCTTCTTCTCCCTGGCCTTTGCATTGCCGCTGCAGTTCCATTCCCCCGCCGCGGTGATCGGCTGTTACGTGGTGACGGCGATGGTGCAGGGGATCGTGCTGAGTGTGGTGTTCCAGCTGGCCCATTGCGTGGACGAGGCCGATTTCCCCGCCGCCGCTGCCACCAACTCCGGCATGGGCCCCTGGGCCGACCACCAGCTCGCCACCACGGTGGATTTCAGCCGCTCCAATAGGGTGCTGAGCTGGTTGCTGGGGGGCTTGAACTTCCAGGTGGAGCACCATCTGTTTCCCCGTATCTGCCACGTCCACTACCCCCAGCTCTCCGCCATCGTCGAGCAGACCTGCCGCGACTGCGGTGTTCCCTTCCGCAGCCACCGTTCCTTCCTTGCCGGTGTGGCCTCCCACTACCGCTGGCTGCGCTGCATGGGTCAGCCGCCTGTCGCCGCAGCCCCTGTTCATGTGCCGGTGCTGCTTCCCGTGATGGGCAAGGCAGAGGTCGCGATCGCAGAACTGGAGGCCTCGGCGCTGGTCAGGCGCTGAGGCCAGAGCGCTGCCGAGGCTTCGCCTGCCTCAGGGGCCATCCTCCAGGGCCACCAGGTCCCGCAGCTGGCCGACGTCCAGGCCGCCGAGCCATTCCTCGCCACTGCCGACGATGTCGGCGGCCAGCTTGGATTTCTCCTCGATCATGCGGTCGATCTTCTCCTCCACCGAACCGCTGGTGATGAACTTGTGCACCAGCACGCGGTTGGTCTGGCCGATCCGGTAGGCCCGGTCGGTGGCCTGGTTCTCCACGGCCGGGTTCCACCAGCGGTCGATGTGGAACACGTGGCTGGCGCGGGTGAGGTTGAGGCCGACACCGCCGGCCTTCAGGGACAGCAGGAACAGCTGGGGTCCGCGGGGATCCTCCTGGAAGCGATCCACCATCGCCTGGCGGTCGGTCTTGCTGCTGCCGCCATGCAGGAAGGGCACGTCCTGGCGCCAGCGCTGTTCCAGGTAGGCCTTGAGCAGGTGGCCCCATTCGGCGAACTGGGTGAACAGCAGGGCCCGATCCCCCGCTTCGATCACCTCCTCGAGGATCTCCTCCAGTCGCAACAGCTTGCCGCTGCGGCTGGCAAAGCCGTTCGCCACCCGGCCCTCCTTCAGGGCCAACGCCGGGTGGTTGCAGATCTGCTTGAGCCGGGTGAGCAGGGCGAGCACCTGGCCATGGCGCTGGCCGAGGGGGGCGCGGGCGATGGCATCGAGGCTGTCGTCGACGGTCTGGCGGTAGAGCTTCGTCTGCTCCGCCGACAGGCCCACCCACTCGCGCAGCTCCACCTTCTCCGGCAGGTCGGAGATGATCGAACGGTCGGTCTTGAGCCGCCGCAGGATGAACGGCCCGACCCGGGCCTTGAGGTCACGCAGGGAGCTCATGTCGCCGTAGCGCTCGATCGGCAGGCGGTAGCGCTGGCGGAAGAAGCCCTCCTCCCCCAGCACCCGCGGATTGAGGAAGTCCATCAGGGCCCACAGCTCGCTCACCCGGTTCTCGACCGGGGTGCCGGTGAGGGCGATGCGGAAACGGCCCTGCTTGCCGGGGCGGGCCAGGTCGCGGGCCGCCTGGCTCTGCTTGGCCGATGGGTTCTTGATCGCCTGGGCCTCGTCGATCACCATGCCCTGCCAGTCGATGCTCTCCAGCAGTTCACTGTCCCGCTGCAGCAGTCCGTAGCTGGTGAGGACCAGATCCACCCCGTCCAGGGCCTTGGCCAGCTTTTCCGGGGTGGACGGCCGGCGCGGGCCGTAGTGCTCGCGCACCTCCAGATCCGGCGTGAAGCCCGCCGCCTCCCGCTTCCAGTTGGTGAGCACGGAGGTGGGCGCCACCAGCAGGACGGGGCGCTTCAGCTCCTGCTCCACCTTGAGGTGCTGCAGGAAGGCCAGCAGCTGCACGGTCTTGCCCAGGCCCATGTCGTCGGCCAGACAGGCCCCCTGGTCGAAGCGGTGCAGGAAGGCCAGCCAGCCCAGGCCCCGCTCCTGGTAGGGCCGCAGCTGGCCGGCGAAGCCCTCCGGCGCCGGCAGGGGATCCGGGGCCTTCTGCTGGTGGTACTGCTCCAGGACGGCGTGCAGCCTGGGCCCGGCGGTGAAGCGATGCACCGGCAGCCGCATCAGGGTGTCGCCGTCGCTGGCGGTCAACCGCAGGGCATCGTCGAGGCTGAGGTTGGGATCGGCGGCGCAGAAGCGCTCGGCGTTCTTGAGATCGCTGGGGCGCAGCTCGATCCAGGCCCCCTTGTGCTGCACCAGCGGACTGCGCTTGGCGGACAGGCGCTCGAGGTCCTTCAGCGTCAGCGTGACGCCGCCGATCATCAGCTCCCATTCCCACTCGAGGCTTTCCCCCAGGGAGAAGCCGCGGGAGCGATTGGGCAGCTCCGCTTCGATCGAGAGGCCCAGGCGGCTGGCCAGGCCCCCACTGAGGCTGGCGGGCAGCACCACGCCCACGCCCACATCACGCAGCTGGGCGGCGGCGGTGCGCACCAGCACGAAGGCCTCGGCCGGCGTGAGCTGCATGGTTTCGGGGGCCGCCGCATCCAGGCCCCGCCCGATCGGTTCGAACACCTGCAGGGCCCGGCCCATCCCCTCCAGCAGCAGCTGGCCCGGTTCGGCCACCTCCACTTCGCCCAGCTGCAGCCTGCCGTCGCCCGCATTCCAGACCGTGCGGGCCGGCATGCGCAGGCTGGGATCAGCCTCGGCCTGAAGCGAGAAGTGCAACTCCCAGAGCTCCTCGCCCTCCTCCGGGGTGAACAGTTCCAGGCAGGTCCTGGCCGGCGCCACGCGCCCGGCCACGGCTTCGCGCCAGTGGTGGGTGGCCACGGCCAACCGTTCCCGCTCCTCTTCGTCCAACTCGAGGCGGCCGGGGCCAGGGCCGAGGGCCTTCTGCCAGGCGCCCAGCAGGGGATCGAGACCCTCGGCCCCGGGCCGGAAGCCGCTGCGCAGCTGGCCATCCAGGAGGGCCTCCAGCAGGCTGGCCACCCGCAGCCGGCCGCTGCCGGGGCGGCGGCAGGCCAGCCCCAGTTCCCCGGAGGCTCCGGCGGCCATGGCGCAGGTGGCCACCTGGGGCAGCCGGATGGCCAGTTCCTCCAGCCGGCGCCGGTCCCCTTCCCGGTTGAGCAGGGGCAGCCAGCGGGCCCGGTCCTCCTCCACCTGGGGCAACCAGCGCCCACGGGCGATCAAGCTCAGGGCCCAGCGCTCCAGGTGGGTCCACCAGCGCAGATCATCCGCCAGGCCGGGATCATCGCCCGAGAGGGGCAGCCCGGCGAGCCAGTCGCCCGCCCCCGCCGGATCGAGGGCCAGGCCCTCCACCCGCCAGGGCCACCACTGCACCTCCTTCGGGATCGGCTCGCCGGCCTGCAGCGGCAGGCCGCTCCAGGCCGCCAGCCCCTCACTGGCGGCCTTGCGGCGGCCGCGGGCCCCCTGGCTGCGGCTCGGCAGGGTGAGCAGCGCCTCCGCCGGGCGGAAGGCTTCCGACCAGAGGCCATGGTCATCGAGCCAGGCGCCCAGATCGTCGACGCTGAGGGACAGGGGATGGTCGGGAACGGTGCGCAGGGGGGCCACCGGCGCGGCGACCCTCCAGGTGTCGGCCCAGAGCAGCAGCCGGCCCCCGGCCCCTTCCGGCGGAAACAGCCAGGTGGCGTGCAGGAGGCTCATGGCCGCAGGGCGGGCAGCAGGCGTTGGGCGCCCCTCAGCAGCAGGGCGCTGCCAATCAGGGGAAGCCAGAGCGGCAACCAGCCGCGCATCAGTTCGATGATCGCCGCCATGGCGCTCTGCGCCAGGGGGGTGACCACGACCGCCCCCCCCAGGCTGCGGATGCCGCACACCGCCCCCACCAGCCCGGCGGCCAGGTGCTCGTCGTCAGGATCGACCCGCTGCAGGTGGAAGGCCAGCAGGCCGTAGAAAAAGCCACAGCCCGCCGATCGCAGCCCACTGTCCAGCCCGGCCGGCAGCCCGATCAGGGCGGCGGCCAGTCCGCCCAGCAGCGCCCACGACAGGGACTGCAGCCGCAGACGGGCACGGGAATCGTCGGACGCCTGGGTCAACGGCAAGGCCTTGGCGATGGCCCGATCATGCCTGGCCATCGGCAGGCTTACATTATTCAGTGTCGTTGGCCATGCCAACGGTTCAACCAGCACAGCATTTTTTCAGCTCCCCTACACACTTCCCCACAGCCCTGGCACGGTCATCGGGCATGGCCCGCCCGGCTTCCTGACCGGGAAGCAGGCCCCCCCTTCCGGCAAGCAACCCTCTTGACCGCCGCCCACCCGCCACCGCACGCCTCCGACGCCCATCAGGCGCGGCGCGCGTTGCCGGAGATGCTCCAGATCGCGACGGCCATCAGTGGTGCGGTCAATCTGCCCGCTCTGCTGGGGCAGATCCTCTCCAGCGCCAGGGATCTCACCCTCAGCGATGCCGGCAGCATCTACCTGGTGGAAGAGGAGAAGGGGGAGAAACGCCTCTGCTTCACGGCCTTCCAGAACAGCTCCCTGGCGGCTCGAGGGGCCGGCATCGATTCGGGCCTGCTGGATGTGCGCTTCCCGATCACTCCCGAGCGCCTTGTGGGCTGGGCGGCCCTGCATGGCGAGGTGCTGAACCTGCCCGATGAATACGCCATTCCCCCCGATCGTCCCTACCGCTTCGACGCCGCACTGGACCGCCGCACGGGTTGTCGGGCGGTGTCGATGCTGGTGGTGCCGCTGCGGACCATGGCCGGAGACGTGGTGGGGGTGATGCAGCTGATCAACCGCAAGCGGGAGACCTCCTCCCTGCCCACCCCCGAGACGGCGGCGGCGCTGGTGCGTCCCTACGACGCCGGCGACCAGCAGCTGATCGAGGCCCTGGCGGTCCTGGCGGCGGTCTGCGTCGAGCGGGCCCAGGCCCTGGAAGGACAGCAGCGGCAGATCGATTCGATGATCGCCCTGGTGGTGGGGGCGATCGATGCCCGCAGTTCCCACACCGGCCGCCACTGTTCCCGGGTGCCGGAGCTGGCGCTGCTGCTGGCGGAGGCGGCGGAAGCCACCGAGGCGGGGCCGTTGGCCGCCTTCCGCTTCCGGGGGGAGGCCGAGCGGCGGGAGTTCCGCACGGCGGCCTGGCTGCATGACTGCGGCAAGATCGTGACCCCCGAAGCGGTGGTGGAGAAGGCCACCAAGCTGGACGCTCCGACCAACCGGATTCATGAGATCCGCACCCGTTTCGAGGTGCTGCTGCGGGATGGACACATCGCCCTGCTGGAGGGCCTGCTGGCGGGCGGTGACCCGGAAACCCTGCGGCGTGACTACGCCCAGCTGGAGCAGGAGCTGCAGCGGGATTTCGCCTGCGTGGCCCGCTGCAATCTGGGCAGTGAAGGCACCGACCCTGAGGATCACGCCCAGCTCCAGCGGCTGGCGGAGCGCCGCTGGTGGCGCCATTTCGTCGACCGGCAGGGCCTGGGCTGGGAGGAGCAGGCCAGGCGCAGCGGCCCGCCGGTGCCCCTGCCAGCCCCCGAAAGCCTGCTCAGCGACGCCCCCCACCACCGCCTCCCCAGGCCCGCCGCCGAAGTGCCGGAGGCCAGGTGGGGCTTCAACCTGGCGGTGCCGGAACTGCTCTACAACCGCGGCGAGCTCCATAACCTGTCCGTGGCCAGGGGCACCCTCACCACCGAGGAGATCTACAAGATCCGTGAGCACATGATTCACACGATCGTGATGCTGGAGAGCATGGCCTTCCCCCCGTCGATGGGTCGGGTCGCCGAGATCGCCGGTGGACACCACGAGACCCTCGACGGCTGCGGCTACCCCAGGGGGTTGACGGCTGAGCAGCTGTCGATTCCGGCCCGGATCCTGGCCATCGCCGACATCTTCGAGGCGCTCACCGCCGCCGATCGCCCCTACAAACAGGGCATGCCCCTGTCCCAGTCGCTGGCGATCCTGGCCAACCTGCGGGATGGCGGCCGGATTGATGCGGACCTGTTTGATCTCTTCCTGCGATCGGGGGTTTACCTCACCTACGCGCAGCGCTTCTTGGCCGCCGACCAGATCGATCCAGTGGATCTGGACGCGCTGCTGAGGCCCGCGGCGATCTGATGCCTGATCATCTGCACAACGACGACCTGCCGCTGCGGCTCGGTGTCGATCACCATGCCAACGTCATCCAGGAGTTGCTGGGCGAGCTGCACGCGTCCTTTTCCGGGGTTCGCGAGGGCCGGGTGGCCGACTACATCCCCGAGCTGGCCAAGGCTTGCCCTGATGATTTCGGCATCGTCATCGCCACGTCGGGGGGGCGGATCTATGAGATCGGTGACACCAGAAAGGAGTTCACGATCCAGTCGATCTCCAAGCCCTTCATCTATGCCCTGGCGCTGAAGACGCTTTCGTTCGACTTCATGGCCAGCAAGATCGATGTGGAGCCTTCAGGGGAAGCCTTCAACGCCATCAGCCTGGATCCCGAGTCGGGCAAACCACGCAATCCGATGATCAATGCCGGTGCGATCGCCGCCTCTGCCCAGATCTGTGACGCCGATCCCAGCGGTGCCCTCGATCGGCTGCTGGACTACTTCGAATCGCTGGCCGGTCGGCGCCTGACGATCAACGAGGACGTCTACCGCTCGGAAAAGGAGACGGGCCACCGCAACCGCGCGATCGGCCACCTGCTGCGCAACTTCAACATCATCGAGTCGGACCCGGAACCGGCCCTGGATCTTTACTTTCGCCAGTGCGCCATCTCCGTCACCTGCCGCGACCTGGCCGTGATGGCCGCCACCCTGGCCTGCCAGGGACGCAATCCCTTCACCGGCGGCCAGCCGCTGTCGCACGACATCACCGTTCGGGTGCTGGCCCTGATGGGCACCTGCGGGATGTACGACTTCGCCGGCCAGTGGCTCCACGACGTCGGCATTCCGGCCAAGAGTGGTGTCGCCGGCGGCGTTCTGGCGGTGATTCCGGGGCGGCTCGGCATCGCCACCTACTCCCCGCCCCTCGACAACTTCGGCAACAGCGTCCGGGGGGTGGCGGTCTGCCGCCAGCTGTCGGTGGGGGTGGGTCTGAGCCTGTTCAATCAGTACTCCCAGGCCGATGCCACCATCCGCCGCTCCTACCAGGGATCGCAGCGAAAATCGCGCCGCTGGCGCAGCGACCGCGAGCTGGAGATCCTGACCCCCCACCGCGACAAGGTGCGCATCATCCACGTGCAGGGGGTGCTCGATTTCGCTGGCATCGAGCAGCTGGCCTCCGAACTGGTGCTGCTCAGCAACGACGTGCGCATCCTCATTCTCGACCTGGCCCACGTGACCGAGTGCCCGATGGAGTCCTTCGACCTGCTGGACCGCCAGCTCTGTTCCCTGGAGGGCAACGGGGTCGAGATTCTCCTCTCCCGTGCCGGGCGGCTGCCCCTGGTCTCGAAGCCGGACTGGGCCATCACCGATCGCATCGATGCCTACGAGCACCTGGATTCGGCCCTCGAGGCCGCCGAGGACCTGCTCCTGTCGTGGTTCGACCCCCAGGCCGCTGCGGGCGACCCCGACCGTGGCGACGACCTTGGCGAGCAGGGCTTTCTGGCGCCCCTCAGCGAGGAGCATCGGCGGATCCTGGTGGATCGCATGGTTCGGAGAGCGTTTGTGGCCGGTGATTTCGTGATCCGCCGGGGGGATCCGGGAGACGAGCTGTTCCTGGTGCGTTCCGGTTCCTTCGACATCGCCCTCGACATCAAGACCGGCGATGGCCAGTGCCACTCCACCCGGCTGGCCACCTTCGGCCCCGGGCTCTGCTTCGGCGAGATCGGCTTCGTGGCCCAGACGCCCCGCACCGCCCACATCATCGCCACCCGGCCGGGCGAATGCTGGGTGTTGCACCGCAGCGACTTCGAGGCCCTCAGTGCCAGCCATCCCGCTGTGGTGATCGCCCTGCTCAAGGCGCTCACCTGCGACATCGGCGCCAAGCTCAGCCAGACGAGCGTCCAGCTGACGCTGATGGAGCACTACTGAGCGCCCGGCGGGCTCCCGCGCTGGGCGATCATGCCTGTCCCAGGACCTCTGCCTGCGTTCCCGTCATGGCTGCCGACCCCACCCTGCCCAGGCCTCGCAGCGGGGCCGAGATCCGTGAGGCCTTCCTCGCGTTCTTCGAGGCACGGGGCCACCGGCGGATGGCGAGTGCCTCCCTGGTGCCGGACGACCCCACGGTGTTGCTCACCATCGCCGGCATGCTGCCGTTCAAGCCGGTGTTCCTGGGCCAGGCGGCGCCACCGGCTCCCCGGGCCACCAGCAGCCAGAAGTGCATCCGCACCAACGACATCGAGAACGTGGGCCGCACCGCCCGGCACCACACCTTCTTCGAGATGCTGGGCAACTTCTCCTTCGGCGACTACTTCAAGGAGGAGGCGATCGCCTGGGCCTGGGAGCTCATCACCGAGATGTTCGGCCTCGATCCGGACCATCTGGTGGTCAGCGTCTTCCGGGAGGACGACGAGGCGGCGGCGATCTGGCGGGACGCCGTGGGGGTGGCTCCGAAGCGGATCATCCGCATGGACGAGGCCGATAACTTCTGGGCCTCCGGCCCCACCGGCCCCTGCGGCCCCTGCTCGGAGATCTACTACGACTTCCACCCGGAACGGGGCGACGACGGCATCGACCTGGAGGACGACGGCCGCTTCATCGAGTTCTACAACCTGGTGTTCATGCAGTACAACCGCGACGCGGCCGGCACCCTCACGCCCCTGGCCCGGCGCAGCATCGACACCGGCATGGGCCTGGAGCGCATGGCCCAGATCCTGCAGCAGGTCCCGAACAACTACGAGACCGACCTGATCGTTCCCCTGGTCGAGACGGCCGCGGCGCTGGCGGGACTGGACTACGCCGCCCTCGATGCCCGTGGCCAGACCTCCCTCAAGGTGATCGGCGACCACAGCCGGGCCATCACCCAGCTGATCGCCGACGGGGTCACCGCCTCCAACCTGGGCCGGGGGTATGTGCTGCGCCGCCTGCTGCGCCGGGTGGTGCGCCATGGCCGCTTGCTGGGCATCGACCGCCCCTTCCTGGTGGCGATGGGGGAGGCGGCGATCGCCCTGATGGCGGCGGCCTACCCGCAGTTGCTGGTCCGTCGGGAAGTGATCCTGGCCGAACTGGTGCGCGAGGAGGCCCGCTTCCTGGACACCCTGGAGCGGGGCGAGAAGCTGCTGGCCGAGGTGCTCGCCGCCCGGCCGGATCGCATCAGCGGTGATGTGGCCTTCGAGCTCTACGACACCTACGGATTCCCCTTGGAGCTCACCGAGGAGATCGCCGAGGAGCACGGCCTGACGGTGGATCTGGACGGCTTTGAGGCGGCCATGGAGCGACAACGGCAGCGGGCCAAGGCGGCGGCCGTGAGCATTGACCTCACCCTGCAGGGGGCGATCGACCAGGTGGCCGGTGCCCTCGAGCCCACCGACTTCCGCGGCTACGAGGCCCTTGACCAGGCGGCCTGCGTGCTGGCCCTGGTGGTGAACGGGGAACCGGCGGAGCGGGCGACGGCCGGCGACAGCGTGCAGCTGGTGCTTGATTCCACGCCCTTTTACGGCGAGGGCGGCGGCCAGGTGGGTGATCGCGGCGTGCTCAGCGGCGAGGGCGTGATCGTGGCGATCGAGGGGGTGAGCCGCAACCGCTCGGTGTTCGTGCACAGCGGCCAGATCGAGCGCGGCAGTTTGGCGATCGGGGCCCTGGTTACCGCCCGGGTGGATGGGGCCTGCCGGCGCCGTGCCCAGGCCAACCACACCGCCACCCACCTGCTGCAGGCGGCGCTTAAGCAAATTGTCGATCCGGCCATCGGCCAGGCAGGCTCGCTGGTGGATTTCGACCGGCTGCGCTTCGACTTCCACTGCCCCCGCGCCGTGACGGCTGAAGAGCTCGAGCAGATTGAGGCCCTGATCAACGGCTGGATCTCTGAGGCCCACCGCCTCGAGGTGGCGGAGATGGCGATCGAGCAGGCCAAGGCCGCCGGTGCGGTGGCGATGTTCGGCGAGAAGTACGCCGATGTGGTGCGGGTGGTGGATGTGCCCGGCGTGTCGATGGAGCTGTGCGGCGGCACCCACGTGGCCAACACCGCCGAGATCGGCGTGTTCAAGATCGTGGCCGAGAGCGGCGTGGCCGCCGGCATCCGCCGCATTGAGGCGGTGGCGGGGCCGGCGGTGCTGGCCTATCTCAAGGAGCGCGAGGCGGTGGTGAAGCCCCTGGCCGAGCGCTTCAAGGCCCAGCCCGGCGAGATCGTGGAGCGGGTGTCCGCCCTGCAGGAGGAGCTCAAGGCCACCGGCAAGGCCCTGGCGGCGGCCCGCAGCGAGCTGGCCCTGGCCAAGGCTGCCGCCCTGGCGGGCCAGGCCGAGCCCCTCGGGGGATTCCAGCTGCTGGTGGCCCGCCTCGATGGGGTGGAGGGTGCCGGCCTGCAGGCGGCGGCCCAGGGCCTGGCCGATCAGCTGGGCGCAGGCGCCGCCGTGGTGCTGGGGGGTCTGCCCGATCCCGGCGATCTGGCCAAGGTGATCTTGGTGGCCGCCTTCGGCCAGGCGGTGATCGCCCAGGGCCCCAAGGCTGGGGCCTTCATCGGCGCGGTGGCCCAGGCCTGTGGCGGCGGCGGCGGCGGGCGGCCCAACCTGGCCCAGGCCGGCGGCCGCGACGGCGCAGCCCTGGATGGGGCGCTGGCGCAGGCCAAGGCGCAGCTCACGGCGGAGCTGGCCTGAGCCCGGCCTGGTCCCAGCCAGCTGCCGACCTGCTCCTGCCCACTGGCGCGATGCGCCATGGCCAGTACCTTCGTGATCCATGCCCGCCGCGACTGGACCTTCCGGCTGGTGCTGCTGGGCAGACGGCTGCTGGGTGGAGCCCACCCAAACGCCCCACGATGTGGCCGATCAGCTGATGCGCCAGCCCAGCTGTTGCCTCTTATTCACTCCCGGCCGGTCGGCGGTCAGAAGCGGAACTGCACCTTGGCGTAGAGGCCTCTGCCCAGGGTCCATTCGTCGAGCCACACACCCCGGTTGTCGCCGGTTTCGAAGGATTTGGCGTAGCCCAGCTCCATCGCCCAGTTTTCTACGGCCAACCAGCGCAACAGCAGGCCGGCAGTGCCCACGGTGTCGCTGAAGTCGGCACCGGGCAGGTCGGTGCGCACCCCCCCCGCACCCGCAAACGGCACCAGTTGCAGGGCGTTGGTTTTGTTCTGCCAGAAGGTCCAGGAGGTTTCCAGCACGCCCAGCCAGCCGCTGTCGCCGCTGATCAGCTGGCCGGGCAGGCCGCGGATGCCCACGTCGGAGCCGAGGCTGAATTGCATCGAGGGGGTGAGCGGGTTGAAGGCCCACTGACCGCCCAGGCGGGCATTGAGCTGCCAGCTCGGGGCAAAGGCCCAGGCTCCAGACAGCAGCCCGCCGATGGCGGTGGATTGGGCCGGATCAATGCCGACGGCCTGCCATTCTGCCTTCTGGTCGGGGGGGATCACACCGGAGATGCGGCTCAGCATGTAGAGGTTGCCGCCCCAGCTGGAGCTGTCGCGGATGCCACTGCCACAGTCGCTCTGAGGCTGAACGGCTCATGGAAGCTCTGCAGGAGCGATTCGCGTCCTGCGGGCTACAACTGCATCCACAGAAGACCCAGGTGGTCTATTGCAAGGACAGCAGCCGTCGGGGCCAGTTTTCTCAGATCCAGTTCACGTTTCTTGGCTTCTGCTTCCGGCCACGCATGGCTAGAAACCGCTATGGGGAGATCTTTAAGAGCTTCCTTCCAGCGGTGAGTCCGCAGGCGCTCAAACGCATGCGGAAGAAGATCCGGCAGATGCATCTGCGTCGGCAGATGTTTTTGCCATTGGAAGAGATCGCCCGACGCCTGAATCCGATCCTGCGGGGCTGGATTCACTATTACGAACGATTTTATCCAACGGAGCTGCGGGCGAGGTTGTTCAGCTATCTCAATGAGCACCTGAGCGCCGGGCTTCGCCAGAAACACAGCCGATTGCTGCGGCATGACCGCCGCAGTCGTCAAGTTCTGGCGCGGATTGCTCAGCAGCGACGGGATCTTTTCGTTCACTGGCGTGGTGTTGGTGTCGCAGCTGGATGACAGGAGCCGTATGACGCGAGAGTGTCACGTACGGATCTGTGGGGGCCTCGGGGGGAAGTTCCCCGGGGCTAGCTGGCATCCTGGGGTCGAACCCCTTCTCGCCGCGGGGATCCTTGGCCTGAGCAGGGATCAGGACCTGCGAGAGATCCAGCTCATCCACCAGATCCAGCAGGAAGTACACCTGGTGATCCCTCGAGAGCCAGTCACTCGGTGAGGGCGGCAGCAGGGTGGTCTGCTCCGGGTGCCAGGGGCGGAAGGTCTTGGGCATGAGCCCATTCCCTCGCCCAGGTCCATTGCGGTCACAAGGATCTGAACAGATTAGGGGGCGGCTGTGGAGAAGGTCGGCAGTGATCTATGGGCAACAGCCTCCTCGTTCGGCGATCGTTTCGGCTTCTCGATCACCCCCCCCGTCCCTCAACCTCACCTCCTTCGGCCCTCCTCGTTTGACCCGTGGGCGGGAGCTGGCGGCGGGGGCCCCGGAGTTCGAGGGACTCAGCCCCTGCCCCTGGTGCCCGAGGAACTGGAGCTTCACCTTGGAGGTGCTGCTGAGCCAGGCGGCCGACCCGCGTTACGAGCGGCTGCACATGGCCACCCATGCGGAGTTCATGCCAGGGGGACCGTCGCAGGCCCGCATCTTCACTGGAACCGCCTCCGTCAGCCATCAGGAGTTTGCCCGCCTGCGGCAGCAACGTAGTGGCCGTCCGCTTGCACTGTTCGTGCTGAGCGCCTGCCGCACGGCCCTGGGGGATAGCGACAGTGAACTTGGTTTTGCCGGTCTGGCCCTGCAGGCGGGATCACGACGTGCGATCGGCACCCTCTGGTACGTGGACGATGTCGACACCTCCGCCTATTTTCTGCAGCTCTATCGCTACCTCGATCAGGGCGTCCAGAAAGCCGATGCCCTGCGGGCCACACGGCAGGCGATGGCCACTGGCAAGGTGAGGCTTCAGGGCGATAAAGTCATCGGGTTCGATGGAGTCCCCCTCCTCACCGATCTGACACCCTCCCAGCGGCGCCGCGTTGCGTCAGGTATGGCCCATCCCTATTTCTGGGCCGGGGTCCAGTTGATCGGCACTCCATGGTGATTCTTTAACATCGGCTTTCTTGGCCTGATTCCTTCCCTGTTTCTGCCCCACTTGTGGTGGGTCTCCACGGTCCACCCAGTTTCTCAATCAGTGCCTGATCTTCCAGCGGTCTTCAACGTCTTTCTGATGCTGGTGATGGCCCATTTCCTCGGCGATTTCGGGCTCCAGAGCGATCGCATGGCGCGGGAGAAATGCCCCGGTTGCGGGGTGACCCTCGGGTGGGGCTGGTGGCTTACCTCCCATGCCGCCATCCATGGATTTTTGGTGGGCATGGTGACACAATCACCCCTTCTGGGCATGGCAGAATGGGGTATGCATCTGTTGATTGACTTCGGCAAATGCCGACGTCTATGGACCCTGTCTTTCGATCAGGTGCTGCACATCATCTGCAAGTTCCTCTGGGCCTGGCTGGCCATTCGGCAGGCCTCCACATCGCTCTGGTTCCAATGAAGAGAAAGGTTGCTGGTTCCTCGATGGCTGCTCGCAGGCGTTCCCCCTTCTCCTTTCCTTGCTCGCCACTGGCCTTTTGCTCGCCACTGGCCTTCTGACCCTGGCCCCCCCTGGAAATCATCTTCCTTGCCGGGCATCACCCTCCTGACGCTGCACCCGCTGAAGGTGCCGACGATGGGGGAATCCAGCTACATCTGCCCCGGGGCTGCCGCCACTCCCACCCCAGCCGATCCGCTCAACTTCGTGGCCGCAGACTCGCCGCCGGCCCTCAGCCTGCTGGTGACGGAAGCCTCCAAGGAGGACACGGCCGTGCAGGCCTCCCTGGCCAAGCTGCATCGCTCCTGCGGCTCCAGCGTGTCCCGCGAAGAAGTGGGTGCCGCCTTCGGTCTGGCCGATCTGATCACGGCCTAGTGGCTGGTGCGGATCCAGTGCGCTGTCTCGCTTGAGGCCACCCCGCAGCTCCCAGATGCGCAGCGGTTCGGCGCGCCCCTTGACGTTCAATTCTCCCCAGTCGAGCCACTCCAGCGCCAGCCCCGTGGGCAGCAGATCCAACGTGCTGGAGGACACCAGCACCCGGCAGAGATTGTTCTGACGCTCCTTGTCGATGCTTTCCAGCCGTGAGGCGCAGTTCACGGCATCGCCGATCACGGCGTACTCCAGACGCTCGCTGCTGCCCATCGATCCCGCCAGAACGGCACCGGAATGGATGCCGATTCGCAGTTCCATGGCTGGCAGCCCCTCCTGCTTGAGTTCCTCGTTGAGGCTGGTCACAGCCCGCTGAATGGCGAGGGCGGCTTCAATGGCCGACTTGGCATCCGCCTGCTCGCCGCTGCTCAGGGGCGCACCGAAAACCGCCAGCAGGCCGTCGCCGGTGAACTTGTTGACCATGCCGCCCCGGCGCACCCAGGCCGCACCGGCCATGGCGATCAGACCGGTGAGGGGCAGGCTCAAGCCGACCCAGACGAAGTTGTAGAGCAGCAGCACGGCGCCACCCACCATCAGGGCGACCAGGCGATGGGCATGGATCTCGACCCCGGGCACCAGCAGCTGCTTGGCCCCGAGGGCGGAGCGGGTCTGGGGCACGGTGGCTTCGTCCTGGCCGGTCACATGCACCAGATCGCGGCGGATCACCCCGTCGGCATCCAGCACCAGATCGTTGAAACCGCGCCGATCGCCACCGCCCCTGCGGCGTTCAGGCGGTCGATCGCTTCGCACAGCACCTTGTCGTCGATGGGGAAGCCATAGGTGGCGAGGTCGGATTCGTCGATGCCGATGATCTTGTCGGCTTGTCCGTACCGGCCCGCCGCCGCCTAGGGCACCAGCGAGCGGACGCCATCGCCCAGATGGTGCAACCCCAGCCGTGCCAACAGGGAGGACAGCGTGGACCCTGGCCCTTTCTTGCTGTCCATCAGGTGCCCTTGAAGGCGAAGAAGAGCCGTTTCATCGTGTCCAGCAGAGCATTGGAGCGTTCCGTGTGCTGTTCGCGATCCAGGTTTTTCAGCTCCGCCTGCCGTTCATGCACCATGGCGGCAAAGCGCTCGAGGAGGTCGGGGTTCTCGTCCAGCAGGCCCTTGATGCTGTCCCGGTCCACCTCCAGCAGCAGGCATTCCTCGATGGCCCGCACCGTGGCGCTGCGCGGGGCGTCGAGGAAGAGGGTCATCTCGCCGAACACCTCGCCGGGCCCCAGCTGGCGCACGGCCACGGTGTGGCCCGGCTCCAGTTCCTTGAGGATCTCCACGGTCCCCCGCAGCACATGGAACATCGAGCGGCCCTCTGCCCCCTCCAGCATCATCGCCTCCCCCGGCCCGTAGGCCACCTGGTGGCTGCCTTCGACCAGGGTCTCCAGTTGCTCGCCGCTCAGGTCCGTGAAGATCCCCGCGCTGGCCAGGGTCTGGCAGCACTGCTGGCGGGAGGGGCGGCCGGGCGGCTGGTCCCTGTCCTGAGGGCGGCGTGGACGCAACTCCCGCACCGGGAAGGGGATGCTCTGGCCCTCCCGGGCCAGGGCGTACCAGATCTGCTCCAGAAGATCACTGCGCAGATCGCCGATGGCACCATCCCCCAGTTCCCGCTGCCACACCTGCAGCTCGTAGGCGATGGCACTGTCCTGGAACTCCTGGACCCGGATGCGGGGGGCCGGTTCCCGCAGCACCTTCGGATGCTGCAGCACCACCGTCTCGAGCAGGGCCCTGGCCTGGGCTGGCGGCAGGTCGTAGTCGAGGCCGACGCTGAACCGGTTGCTGACGGCCCCGGAGCGGCCCAGGTTGCGCAGCACCCTCTCGGTGACGAGGCTGTTGGGGACCACCACCAGCTGACCGTCCATGTTGCGCAACATGGTGTCCCGCCAGCTCACCTGCACCACCACCCCGCGCACCCCCTGATCCAGCTCGAGGAAGTCCCCTTCGGTGAAGTCGTCCCCCAGCTGCAACTCCAGACCCGCGAACAGGTCCTTGAGGGACTCCTGGGCCGCCAGGCCGATCACGGCGGTGAGCACGGCGGAGGTGGTCACCAGCCCCACCAGATCCAGCCGGGCCGACTGCTTCACAAGCACCACCGTGGCCAGGGCGCCGCTGCCGAGGGTGAGCAGCTGCATCAGCAGTTGCGGCGGCGGACGCCACAGCCCCAGGTGGGCGGGCACCTGCAGGGTTGCCCAGAGGGCAATGAGGATGGCGGCGTAGGTGAGCAGCAGGTCGTCGGTCAGCAGCACCCACACCCGGTAGGCCGGTGGCAACCCCTGCAGCGGCAGGGAGCTCAGCAGCGCCCAGGTGGCGATGGCCAGCAGCGGCAACCGCAGCGGCAGGGTCGGGAGGTGCCTGTGGCGGCTGAGGTGGGCCAGCACCAGCAACCCGGCCGTGGCGGCCAGGGCGCTGATCCAGATCTGCAGCAGGGCCAAGACGCTCGCTTCGACCGCCCCATCCTGCCGCCGATCCTGGTCTTCGGCTCCCTGGCAGAGCAGGCTGGGACCAACCGTTCCCCAAGTCGATGCGCCCGATCTGCCTGCGCCCCGTCGTCCTTCTGCTGGGCCTGACGGCGCTCGCTTCCTGGCCGGACGCCGCGGGCGCCCAGGTGCAGCTGCGCTGCGAGGGCACCCTGCTGGAGGCCAGGGGCAGTGCCGAACAGGAACGGCCCACCCGCCGCCTCTCGTTTTCCCTGTCCCTGGAGGCGGAGGCCGCCACGGCCGATGGCGCCCTCCAGAGCCTGCAGGAGCGCCTGGCGGCGGTGCGGACCGCCCTGCAGGGGCAGCAGGTGGAGGAGCTGCGGGTCACCTCGCCGAGCACCTGGCGCCGCGACGCTGAACGCAACCGGCCGGCTGCGGTGACGGCCAGCCTGCAGGTCAGCGGCCGGCTGGTGCCCCAGCGGCTGCAGGCCCTGATCCGGGAGGTGGGGGCCCTGAGCGGGGTGCGCCTGGCGCCGGTGGGCACCGAATCCGATCGGGGCCTGGATGGGGCCGTGCGGCGCCAGCTGCTGCGGGCGGCCTACCAGGACGCCCTCGCCCAGGCCCGGGAGGTGGCGGCTGCCGTCGGCCTGAGCACGCTCAACCCCCTCGAGGTGCAGATGGACGGCAACGAGCTGCGGCCGGTGATGATGCGGGCCGCGGCAGCCGATGCCGCCCCGCCCTTCGATCCGGCCGAACTGGCCCTGCCGAAGGACCGCTTGAGCCTGACGGTGCGGTTTTGCGCGCGTTGAAGGCTTTTCGGGCGCGCCGATGCGCTTTGGGCACCGCCGAGCAGAATGCGGTGATACGGACCCGGAGCCTTGAGCGAATGCGCCGCCGCCGCCTGCCGAGCCTGTCGTTCCTGCCGATCCTGATCCTGCTGACGGGTCCGGCCGTCGGGCCGCTGCCGGTGGAGGCCTCCGAAAGCGCCGTGGTGCAGGAGATTCTCGATGGCAACGAGCTGTTCATCGACGGCAAGACGGCCCAGGTCAAGGAGAAAGCCACCGCTCCCCAGAAGGTCAGCACCCAGAACAGCCGGGGCCAGATCCGTTTCGACAGCGGCGCCGCCGGCCGCCTCAACCGCTTCGCCCTGCTCAAGCTGGGCCAGGGCTGCTTCCTGATCGAGAAGGGCCAGATCCTGGTGTCGGGCAAGCAGAGCGGCTGCACCCGTTCCGCCCGCCTCAGCGTGCGGGGCACCAACTACCTGATCGATGTCAGCGAGTCGGGGGAGGCGGAGATCTCCGTGCTGGAGGGGTCCGTGGAGGTGGAACCTCTCGCCGACGGGGAGCCCACCGGCAAGCCCGCCACCACGGTGGAGGCGGGCCAGCGGCTGCGGCTCTCCGCCAAGGGGGTGGTGCTGGCGATCCTGGCGCTCACGGTGGGGGATTACAACAACATCCTCGGAGGCCCCCTGTTCCAGGGATTCCGCGTGCCGTTGCCGGCCTACGGATCCCTGGAGGGTTACCTCCGTTCCCGGGTGCCGGGGGTCAACCTGCCGAGCGTTCCGGTGAGCCCGCCGTCCCTGCCGTTCTCGCTGCCGCGTTTCTTCTGAGCCGGCCGTGAGGGGTAGGTCGATGGTCGGGGCTGAACGAACGGGTGCGTGAACCTTGCGGTGGCTCTCGGGTCGGGGGTGGGCTGCGTCACTGTTTCTTGGCACTGAGGTGCTGGACGGCCAGGTTTCCGCAGCCCGTGGTTCATGGATCTGCTCAGCAGTCACCGTGTGGTCCTGCCCCGCCGTGCCCATGAGAAGTTGTCCACCCTCTTTCTCCGCAACGGCTCTGGGCTCTGGGTGCTGCGAACCAACCAGATCCCCGGAGGGGACACCACCGTGGAGCCGATGACTCACACGCTGCTTGACCCATGATCAAGGCAGGTGGGGGAGGACGCCCTGACCCGATGGCCCAGTGGCACTGGGCCCGATGGCTGCCAAAGGTCCGTTACCTCGATTGAAGACAGACATGACCTTCCGAGCGTTTTCCATACCGAAGCGGCGGCACCGATTGGCAAGTCGCTCTGCCCCTGTTCTGTCAGGTCTGGGCCTTTCCCTGGTGCTCGGTTGCTGGTCGGGGAAGGCCGTCCTCGCCGTTCCCCAACCGTCCAGCTATGCCCTGGCACAGCAGGCCGACTTCAACCGGCCTGGTCACTATCCACTGGGGGTGCGACCCGACCCTTCGCTCTATCTCCCCCATGCAGACTGGCTCGGGCGCCTGATCCTTCCCTCGGTCCAGGAGTTGGCCGCCTCCCCCCTGCCTGACGACGACTGGGTGTGGGTGGAGATCGAAGGGGCCCCTCAGCCATACCGGCGTCTGGTCGGGCAGCGACTGAGGCTCACCTGGCAGGACACGCAGAAGATCCGCGATCTGGTGGGTCTGGTGACGACTGACATCCGCTTCAGCCGGGATGCCCGGCAGCTCGTTGCCGATGGAATAGTGGTGCCGGAACGTCTGGACGGTCGACGGCGGGTCGGCCCGATGCAGTCGCTGGCAGGGGCCAGGCCCAACGACGACCTCATCGTGAGTCTTGAGCAGGTGGCTGTGGCATCGGGGCCCAATGCAACGACAACACTGCGGATTGGCCGACCGCCCATTCAGATCACGGGACGTTACAAGGCACTGGTGCGGATCCTTGGGCCGGATCCCCGTGGCGGTCTCGACCGGTATCGGGTTCAGCACTTCGATCGAGGCAGCGGCCGGTACAGCGGACCGATCGACACCGTGCGGATCCCTCGCCAGCCCCTTGACCGGGTGGGTCGGCGGTTCTCCTCCCCGGAGGGACTCCAGGCCAGTTCGGCCGGATTCCAGGGTTGGTATCTCTACGGAGCGCCCGACGCCGAGGGCGTCTTCACCGTGCAGGCGATCCAGCCCAGGGGGCTGGTCAAGGTGCAGGCCGATCAACGTCTTGTGGGCCGTGATGAGGGCCTCCGGTTCCTGCGTCAGCGCCAGTGGGACTCCACCTACTGGCCGCGGGGTCGCATCGGCCGCGTCCAGATCCTCCCCGATGGGCCCACTGGACCGGGGACGTCCCGAGGGAGCGACGTCTGGCTGCCGGGCACCGAAGCCCTGATCGTTCATGTGTTCGGAGGGATCGGTGGCGCTGGCGGTGAGCTGGGCGTCATCGGCGATCTCCTGGCGTCCGGTCACTTCTCCTTCGGCATGGCCCGGGTGGTGCGTGATCCACTCAGTGGCGAACCGGTCTTTGACCTGCGCTACTACCAGATCTATGGACATAACACCGATGGCATCATCTCCGGCACGCAGGACTGGACGGCCTACATCGGGGACATGCAGCGCGGCTGGCTGGGAACGCGCCCAATCTCCGATCTCCTCATCAGACTGCCGGTCCTGAGTCAACTGACTCTTGGATCCCAATCCGTGTCGCCGCTCAGGGAGCTGGGAATTCAAAGCGAGGTGATGATGGCTCGTTTTCGCAGCGGCGACGGTACCGGTGCCTCCATGGTCACGCTCTGGACCTCCTGTGTTCAGGACTCCAACCAGGCCCTGTACATCACCTTGCAGAACCTACGCAGCCGCATCGCCGCCGAGCGGGGCCCGGCGGCCGCACCGGTTCCTGCCTCCGAAGACACGGGTCCAGGTCCAGAACCCGACCTTCTGGCCCAGGCTTCCGCTCTGGCGAATGGCCTTGATGCCTTTCTCAAACCAACGGGCACCCCCCGCCCCGACTGGGAGAGCAACCGCAGGATCTTCCTCGATCCGGCACGAACCGGCTCCGGTGCCTCGTCGGGTTTTCGTCGTGGTGATTTTCAGGACGCCCTGCTGAGCCGTCACACATTCCTTCCTCGCCGCGCCTATGAGGAGCTGGCCAGGCTGTTCCTGGTTCAGGGGGCCGATCTCTGGGTATTGCGCAGCAACCAGGTGCCGGGCACCGACACCAGCCTCAAGCCGATTCCTCCCAGCCTTCTGGAACCATGAGACGACTTCGTCGCGCTGCCCTCGCCGCGGTGGCGGCCGTGCTGCCCGTCCTCGGGTGGCCCACCGATGTCACCGCGCAGCCGCTGGCATCGGCGGTGGTGGAGGAAATCCTTGACGGCAGCGAACTCTTCATCCAGCTTCGCCAGGCTCACCTGCATGAGAAGGCCATTGCGCCCGAGCTGGTGCGCACCCAGAACAGCCGCGGCCAGCTGGCCTTCTCCAGCGGAGCGGCCGGTCGGCTCAACCGCTTCTCGCACCTGCGCCTGGGCAGCTCCTGTTTTCTGTTGAGCCGCGGTCAGATCCTGGTGTCGGGCAAGCAGAACGGCTGCACCCGTTCCTCGCGGATGAGCGCCCGTGGCACCAACTACGTGATCACTCTGGCGGACAACGGCGAGGCCGAACTCGTCGTGCTGGAGGGCACCGTGGACGTGCAGTCCCTCCGGGATGGCCAACCATCCGGTGAGTCCCCCACCACCTTGACGTCCGGCCAGAAGGTGCGCTTCTCGCCCCTGGGGTTGCTGTTGTCACTGCAGCGCCTCTCCGCGGCCGACTATGCCGCCATCCTGCGAGGGCCCCTGTTTCAGGGTTTCACCGCACCGCTGCCCGGCATGCCGGCGCTGCAGAGCTATCTCCAGCGCACCTATCCGGGCCTGAGCCCGGCCGGCGGTCAGCCGACGGCCCCGGTGATCAGTTCCGATCCCCTGGTGGTGAGCATCAACCTGGCCCGGGAGCGGAGCGGTCGCCCTGTCCTCCAGCCCCTGCCTCCGGGGCTGGCCGCCGAGAACGCCACCTACCTGGAACCTGTGCTGGAGGGGATCCTGACCAGCTCCAATTGCGACCACGATCGGCCCCGCTGGGATGCCTTCCAGAGCCGCATGGCCGCCACCATGAAGCTGATGCCCACCAGTGAGGTGATCGCCTGCCCGATGCCGGCCCGTGACTGGAACACCGAAGCGATCGTGTCGCGCTGGATGACCTCACCTCTGCATACTCAGATCCTGATCAACCGGCCCCGGGCCCGGCACATCGACTGTGTGCGGCTGGTCAAGGCCGGTCGAGCGGTCGGCATGTGCACCCTCTGGACGCCTCTCAGCGGTTTCGGTCAATAGCGCCGCCACCATGGCGGCATAGCCCTCCTCCTCCACAGCGGCGTGGGCGGCCCAGTCGAGAATCCCGGTGGAGGTAAGGTTGGGCTTCAGCACCAGATCGGCGAACGGTTCTTCCACGTCGGATCGGCGCCGTGCCGAGCAGAGCATCGACTGCATGATCGTCACGGTGATCGGTGGCAGCTCCCAGAAGACGAGACCGAGGCGCCGCAGCATCCTCTGGATCCAGGTCTTCATCTCTCCGGTGCGTACCAACTGACGCTGGCCGGTTCCGTGGTCTAGGGAAACGGCCACAACCCTGGCTGACGTCTGGCGGCGGGCTTCGAGGATCGGCAGGTTGTTGAGCACGGCGCCATCCACATGAAGGCTGCCATCCGACATGGGCACGGGTGGTGCCAGACCTGGAATCGACATGCTGGCGATGACCGTGCTCAGCAGCGACTGGTCATGCCAGAAGGTCATCGTGTTGGTGGCGATGTTCACCGAGCCGGGACGGAAGGGAATCCAGGTGTCACCGACGTCGTGATGTCTGAGGATCTCCTCGATCAGGTGCAGCCCCTTGTTGTAACGGAACAGGGAATGCATCGGAAGCGTGGGTGAATAGGGCGTCTGCTCCACGAAGATGTGGATGAGTTCCCGCTTCACTTCCTCCACCGATCGTTCCAGGGCGTAGAGGCTGCCGATGAAGGCGCCGATGCTGACGCCGTAGATCATGTCGATGTCCACGGTCTGCTGCTCCTCAATGGCGCGCAGCACGCCGATGTGGGCGAATCCCTTGGCGCCGCCGCCGCCGAGCACAAGGATGTTGGCCTGTCCGAGGATGCACCGGGCGATGCGCCGGAAATCAGGGGAGCAAGCCTGTCTCACGTTGTAGACATAGCGCAGGCCCGCCAGAGAGGAGGGCTCCGGGAGCCGGTCGGGATGCACCTGATCGCCGGGCCAAAGACGCAGAAGGTCGACCGTGAGCTCCTGGCCTGGGAAGTCGGCCGGCTCCAGGCGATTGCCTTCGGTGATCAGGAGACAGCGATCGACCAGTGGCCGCACGGAGGGGTGGATCCGACAGAGCCGGTCGACCAGGAACAGGGTGGGCCGACGGATCTGAACAGCATGGATCATGGCGGCGGTCTGCTCCGCCTCGTCCCAGTCTTCGTTCTGGCGATCGCAGATGGCGCCGGCGCCGGAGGCCTTCAGGGCCGCCACCAGATCATCCACCGCAGCATGTTCGAGGCTGCCCATCGCGGCGGCCGGACAGAGCACCACCACCAGCGGCTGGATGGCCAGATCCTCATGGCGTCCGCGGGAGGCTGCCAGTGCCAGCTGGCGGATCAGCCGCTGCGGCAGTTCTGGCATTGCGCCCAGGAGATGGTCCAACGCCTGTCGGTCGATCACCACCAGCAGCCCATCGGTGAGGGCCACCGCACTGGCCGAACGGGGCTGGCTGCAGAGCAGCGCGTACTCGCCGATCAGATCGCCGCGGCTGGCCTTGCGGAACAGCCGGCTTTCGCTGCCGACATCGGCGCGGTATAGGCCCACGATGCCGCAGGCAATCAGATAAGCATCCTCGCCGGTTTCTCCCTGGGCGAAGAGGTGCTCACCGGCCTTGACAGCGAGGCATCGCGGGGACGTCTCCTCCAGCAGGACCGGGTCGATGCCCTCCAGCAAGGGGGAGGCCGTGACAGCGGCTGCGATGGCCTCCGCCAGCGCTTCGGGACAGCTGATCGCTGCCTGCGGGGGGGCGTCGGGTCTTGTCACTGCGAATTCTCCGGTAGGCATGGAGCTTCTGTTCATGCTGCTTCAGACTCCGTTCCGTGGCCTCCGGCCGGAGCGGGCTGGCGCTGGCAGCCGCTGTCCTCCGCGTGCGGCCTCTCCCTCAGAATGAACCAGGCACAGATTCCGGAAGGGCCTGCGGATGACTCCCGTCAACGAAGATCCCCGGATCGTCGGGCCCTTCCTTGCGAGAAGGGGGGGCTGAGTCGAGATGCGCCGTACCCGTACCCTCGCCATGCTCACGGGCGCCCTTCTGGTTTGGGTGGGGGTGTCGGCAGGCTGGCCCGGCCCCCGCTGGCGGATCTGGGAGCGGGGCCTGGGGGACCAGCTGCTGCTGCTGCTGGGCCCCCGCCGGCCTCCCGCCTCCGTTGTACTGGTGACGGTCGACGACGCCACCCTGCAGCAGGGCGACTGGTTTGAGCAGAACCGGGAGATCCCAGAGTGGGCGAAAGGGATCGGCACCCTGCCCTGGCCCAGGGCCGCCTATGGAAAGGTTGCCGACAAGCTGTTGCAGGCGGGCGCCGCGGCGGTGGCCATCAATGTGGTCTTTGAGGGGCCGAGCGGCACGGGGTCCGCCGATGACGCCCTCATGGAGCAGATCCTGAGGCGCCATCCCGGACGCATCGCCCTGGCCGCCGAGATGCTCGAATCCAATGACAGCCAGGGGGCCGGCTCTCTCACTCTGGTGCGGCCCGAGCTGTTCCTGACATCCCTCGGCGGCGCGGGGTCCCTCGGCCTCACCAACACCCTGGCCGGCAGTCCCAGCGAGCCCAGCCGCCATCCCGAGGCCTATGCCCGTGGTGTGCTCACGGCACAGGAGGCCGCCAGCCTACCGGCGCTCTCCACCACCCTGCTGCGGATGGCCGGTCACCACAGCCGTCAGAACGACGTGATCAGTTCACTGCATTTCTACGGTCCGGAGGGCAGCTTCCGCCGCCTGCCCGCATGGGAGGTGCTGGACCCTGACCGCTGGAGGAACCACCCTCTGCGGCCGACCCTGGCCGGCTCCATGGTTCTTCTGGGGCCTGTGGTCACCCAGGGCGATGACGGCTATCCCACTCCCTTCGGTTCGATGTCGGGCCTGGAACTGCTGGCTACCGCCAGCGCCAATTCGCTCCAGGGGGACGGTCTGCAGCCCTGGCCGGGGGCACCGCCGGCCAGGGCCCTGCTGGCCCTGGTGCCGCTGCTGCTGGTGATGGTGGCGGCCCGGGTTCGACCTGCCGTGCGCGGGCGTCTGGCCCTGGTGGCCTTGGCGTTGGCGCTCCAGTTCGGCATCGGGATCGTGGCGCTGCGCCAGGCCCACCGCTGGCTGCCGCTGCTGCCGCCGATCACCGGTCTGGTGCTGCTCGGCCTGCTCTATGGCGGTGACGCCTACGTGAGCGAGGAGCGGGAGCGGCGGCGCCTGCGGCGCACCTTCGAGCGCTACGTGGCTCCCGGGGTGGTGGCCGAGATCCTCTCCGACCCGGAATCGGCCCAGGGCATCCTGCGCGGCCGGCTGCTGGAGGTCACCGTGCTGATGACCGACATCAAGGGCTTCACGGTGCTCACCAAGCAGCGCAGCGGCGAAGGCAAGAGCGAGCTGCACGTGCTCCAGCTCAACGAGTACCTGGGCGCCATGGTGGAGGTGGTCATGGCCCATGGCGGCACCGTCGACAAGTTCATCGGCGATGCGGTGATGGCGGTGTTCGGATCACCGGTGAGCCGGGGGGTGGCCGAGGAGGCCAGCCAGGCGGTGCGCTGCGCCCTGGCGATGCGCGCCGCCCTGGCCGGCCTCAACGAGGACTGGGCGCGGCGGGGCATCGCCACCCTCGACAACGGCATCGGCCTGGCCAGCGGCCAGGTGATGGTGGGCCAGATCGGCAGCCCCAAGCGGATGGAGTTCACCGTGATCGGCGACACGGTGAACCTGTCGGCCAGGCTCGAATCGGCCACGCGGAATGTGGACGCGGCGGTGGTCTGCGACGCCCAGACCGCCAGCCTGATTCAGGCCGATGCGGGCCTCGCCTCCCGCTCCCTGGGGGCCCAGCCCGTGAAGAGCCTGGGGGAGGTGGAGATCTTCACCGTCTCGCTCCGGGATCAGGCCTCCAGATAGGGTCAGGCCTCCAGATAGGTGGTCTGCTCCAGGCTGGCCCGCAGGTGGGCCATCAGCCTCCGGGCGTCGCTGATGGCCAGGTCGCCGCGGCCGATCGCCTGCTCGCTGGCCAGGCGGAGCCGCTCCAGCAACAGGTCGGGGTCGTGTTCCATCGCCTCGAGCACCTCGGCGTTGGTGTTGCCCCGCACCACATGGTCGACCCGGTAGCCGCCACCCGCCGCCAGCCGGATGTGCACGGCGTTGGTGCTGCCGAACAGGTTGTGCAGGTTCCCCATCACCTCCTGGTAGGCGCCGCCGAGGAACAGGCCGATCCAGTAGGGCTCGCCGGGCCGCAGATTGTGGAGTTCCAGCAGGGGCTTGACCTGGCCCCGATCGATGAAGCGGGCGATCTTGCCGTCGGAATCGCAGGTGAGGTCGGCGAAGCTGCCCAGCCTGCTGGGGCGTTCATCGAGCCGGTGAATCGGCATCACGGGGAACAGCTGGTCGATCGCCCAGGTGTCCGGCGCCGAGCGGAACACCGAGAGGTTGGCGTAGTAAGTGCCGGCCAGCGCCGCCGGCAGGGCCTGCAGTTCCTGGGGGATCACGGTGCCTGTGGGCAGCCCCTCGAGCTGGCGGGCGATCGCCTGGCAGCTGGCCCAGGTGAGGCCCTCGGCCGTGGCCCGCTCCGGCAGGCTCAGGTAGCCGAGACGGAAGGCGGTGAGGGCGTCCTCCTTGAACTTGAGGGCATCGTTCCAGGCCTCCTGCAGCTGCTCCACCACCGCCCGATCGCCGGCGTCGTCCCCGTCGCCCCCCCCTGCCGCCGCGATCGCCGTGATCAGGGCGTGGGTGTCGCGCAGGTTGCGCAGGATCAGCGCCTCCCCTTCGGCCGGCGGCGGCACCGTTTCGCTGTGGCCGCCGGCCCCGAGCACGTCGAACACCAGCACGCTGAAGTGGCTGGCCAGGGCCCGGCCGCTCTCGCTCACCAGCGTGGGCGGGCGGATGCCGTGGGGCTCGCAGCACTCCCGGATCGTGGCGACGACGTCGTTGGCGTAGTTCTGCAGCGAGTAGTTGGTGGAGGCGGCGGTGGCGGTGCGGCTGCCGTCGTAGTCGATGCCCAGGCCGCCGCCCACATCCAGGAAGCCCATCGGCGCCCCCAGACGGGTGAGCTCGGCGTAGATCTGGCCGGCCTCCTGCAGGGCGTCCTTGAGCACGGCGATGTCGTTGATCTGGCTGCCGACGTGGAAGTGCAGCAGGCGCAGGTCGTTGAGCAGGCCGGCCTCCCGCAGCCTCTCCACCGTGGTGAGCAGGTCGGGGATCGAGAGGCCGAACTTGGCCCGCTCGCCCACCGAGCTGCCCCAGCGGCCGGTGCTGCGGGCCGAGAGCTTGGCGCGGATGCCGATGAACGGGGCCCCGCCCAGGGCGCTGCTGGCGGCGATGATCCGCTCCACCTCATCGGCCTGCTCGATCACCACCACCGGCTGGCGCCCCAGGCGCCGGGCCAGGATCGCCGTCTCGATGTAGCGCCGGTCCTTGTAGCCGTTGCAGATCAGCAGGGCGTCGGGATCGTCGAGCAGGGACAGGGCGATCAGCAGCTCGGCCTTGCTGCCCGCCTCCAGGCCGAAGTGCCAGCGGCGGCCGCTCTCCACCAGCTGCTCCACCACGTGGCGCTGCTGGTTGCATTTCACCGGGAACACCCCCTGGTAGCGGCCGTTGTAGCCGTACTGGGCGATGGCCCGCTCGAAGGCACCGTGGAGACGCTCGAGCCGGTCCTCGAGGATGTCGTCGAAACGGATCAGCAGCGGCAGGGAGAGATCACGCCCCTGCAGCTCCCGCACCAGCTCTACCAGATCGAGGGAGCCGCCGCGGTCACCGCGGGGCTGGACGATCACGTGGCCCCGGGCGCCCACCCCGAAGTAGGGATCGCCCCAGCGGTCGAGCCCGTAGAGGGCCGCCCCGTCGGCGGCGCTCCAGGCGTCGGCCCGCCCGGAAGGGACGGAGGGCACGCCCGGCGGGCTGGTCGGTTCGGCGAACACCATCGCAGCCTTGGGTTGGCTCAGGCCTCAGCGGCGCAATCTAGGCGGGGCGCCGCTGCCGGTTTGGGGTTGCTTGCCAAGCGGCAGCTCCAGCGCGGACGATGGCCCGATCCCCTTTCCCTTTGCCATGGCCACCGAACGCACCTTCCTCGCCATCAAGCCCGACGGGGTGCAGCGGGGCCTGGTGGGCGAGATCCTCGGCCGTTTCGAGACCAAGGGCTTCAAGCTGGTGGGCCTGAAGCAGCTGGTTCCCAGCCGGGAACTGGCCGAGAGCCATTACGGCGTGCACCGGGAGCGCCCCTTCTTCGCTGGCCTGGTGGACTTCATCACCAGCGGGCCCGTGGTGGCCATGGTGTGGGAAGGGGATGGCGTGATCGCCAGCGCCCGCACATTGATCGGCGCTACCAAGCCCCTCGAGGCCGAGCCCGGCACCATCCGCGGCGACCTGGCGGTGAACATCGGCCGCAACGTCATCCACGGCTCCGATGCGCCGGAAACTGCCGAGTTTGAGATCGGCCTCTGGTTCGCGGCCTCCGAGCTCTGCGACTGGACGCCGGCCGATCAGGTGTGGCGTACGGAGAGCTGAACGCTCCGTGCCCCCCCTGCTCACGGCGGCCGATCTGAGGGGACTTCCCCTCTTCGCCCAGCTCACGGATTCCCAGGCCGATCGCCTGCTAGCCGGCCAGATCGGTGTGGATGTGGCGTCGGAGCAGGTGCTGCTCCTGCAGCAAGATGAGGGTGAAGGCCTGGTGGTGATCCAGACGGGGCTTGCCAAGGTGCGGGCCTACACGGCGAACGGGGAGGAGGCGGTGATGGCCGTGCTCGGTCCCGGCGATCTGATGGGCGAGATGGCGGTGCTCACGGCCGGGCTGCGTAATGCCGATGTGGTGGCCCTCACCCCCTTGACGGTGGTGAAGCTGCGGGCCGGCGCCTACCGCGAGCTGTTGTTCAACGATGGCTCCATTTCCTTGGCCCTGGCCCAGCTGCTGGCCTCAAGGTTGTCGGCGCTCAATCGCCGCTTCCTGTTGCGGGGGGCGGACGCCACCACCCGGTTGCTGGGGGTACTCCTGGATCTGGCCCTCACCTGCTCCCGCGGTCAGGATCCCCTCGCCCTGATCCCTCCCCTGCCGCAGCGGGAGCTGGCGGCCATGGCGGGTTTGTCGCGGGAGACCACCTCCCGCACCTTCGCCCAGCTGCGGGAGCGCGCCATGGTGATCGGCGACCCGCAGGGGATGCGGATCGCCGATCTGCAGTGTCTGCGGAAGCGGGGCTTGCTGAACTGAGGGTGGCCGCCAGCCTCAGGCACCCAGGGCGAAGTCGCTGGCCTGCAGGGTGAGTCCTTGGCTCACCACGGCGAACACGCCGCCCTGGCCCACTCCGGCGGTAGATCCGTTCTGGTTGAACAGGATTGTGCCGTTGCGCAGGTCCTGAACCAGCAGGGTGCTGCTGCCCAGGGCGCGGGTGAGCTCGGCATCGTTGTTCACCGACTGGAAGCTCACGGCGGCGCCGGCACTGAGGCCGAAGGCGCTGCGGGAGAGTTCGATCCGGTCTCCCTGGCTGCGGCTGAAGTCGGTGATGTGATCGGCCTGGGCCGTGCCGAAGGCGCCGGCTGTGGCGAAGCGGAACCGATCGGCGCCGCTGCCGCCGGTGAGCACGTCGCGGCCTGCGCCGCCATCGAGCCGGTCGTTGCCGGCGTCGCCGCGCAGCTCTTTGGCGGCCCCGTTGCCGTTGATCAGATTGTCGAGGGCGTTGCCGTAGCCGTTGATCGCGGCGGTGCCGGTGAGGGTGAGGTTGCGAGCTTCGGCGGCCAGGGTGGTGCTGACGCTGCTGGACTGGTTCTCCTGGGTGCCAACCGGGGACTGCAGTGAGGGCGCAGGCTTGTTGCCGGGCAGGGCATTGGTCGGGTCCTGCAGGAAGCTGGGATCACCGCTGGGGATATCACCCTCGCCGCCGGGATTGGTGACGCCAGCGCCGTTGCTTCTGGTGGGGCCGTTCAGGCCTTTGTTGCCGCCGCTCACGTTCTCGCCGATCGCACTACCCCCGGGCTGGCCGAACAGCTTCTGGCCCTGCAGCGACGCCGACTTCGCCGCGATGCTGCCGTTGTTCACCACCTGGGAGATGCCGTCGTTGTCGACCGGGGTGGCATCACCGCTGCCGCCCTGGCTGGTGGGTTTGCCGGCCTTGGAGGCGATGATCTGGTTGAGCATCGATTGGGTGTAGATGTTGTCGTGGCTGCTGCCCTGATTGTTGGGGTCTGGCATGCCTACGCTGCCGGCCGCTTTGGGATTAAGATCTTTCATTGAATCTTCTTCATAGAAATAGGCGTCTATTGCCTCTGACACGATCAACATCAACCCAGCGCCAGCGGCGACTACTGGGGCGACTTCAGCTAGTGGAGTTACGGCGAGAATACCCGCTACCGCGCCTCCTGCAGCCGCTGAATCGTAAAGAACTTCGCTTACATCCTTGTGGTCATAGATGTATCTACCGCTCACCCATTCTCCCGCAACCATGCCTTTTGATTTGAAATCCGTGAGCGTCTTGACGCCCGCATTCGCTGCCACGCCCAACAGCCCCCCACCGATCCGCCCTGATACGGCGCCATCGGGTTCCCTCCGGGCACCGTGTTCGCGTCAACGTTGGGTTGACTACCGAATCCCTGGTCCGAGGAGGGTTGGTTCGTTGTGCTGGATCCGCTCAGATCCTTGAGTTTGTCCTTCTCCGACTGGGCTGCCGTGGAGCTCGTGCCCACGCCGGCCAGTTGCTTCATGGCGTCGGTCTTGCTCACCAGACCAAGGGCATTGTTGAGGGTGGCCTGCTGTTCCTCGGCGGTGGCGGGGGTGTAGCCCGGCCTGCTCACCTCGGGAATGGCGGGCGAAGGGCCTTCGAAGCCCGGGCGAGGCCTGTTGCCCTGGCTGCTGCCGTCGGTGCCCTGGTTCTGAACCTGGTTCGGATTGATCAGCGGGGATTGCTTGGCCGCGGCGGCGAGCACTTTTGCATTCACGACGGCGCTGGTGGTTTTGGCCTTGGCGGCTGTAGCGATGTTGGGTTTGGGGATAGCCGTGGGAGCCTCGTTCGGGACTCCGCCACTGTCTGCCGGATGGCCGGGTGGCCGGGTGGCCACCGGAGCTGGCTCACGCCGGGTTGTGAGGTTGCTCACAGCCCGAGGCTCGTAGCCACCCTTTCCTGGGACAGGGGGGCTGCACTCCGAAAACTGGTCGAAGGCCATCTGCTTCTGGCGGTTTCAGCCTTCCCCCGTCACCCTGGAGTCACCTGATGCGTCCCCCCCTTCATCCCATGCCGATGCCCCAGCGTCTTCGAGCGGCATTGGCGGCTCGCCCCTGGCCGGGGCGGGCTTCCCTCGGCCTGGCGGATCTGGCCTCCCTGGCCCTGGCCGCCGCCCTCGTGCCCAACGCCCCCGCGGGTGTCAGCGCCGCCCCCGCCATGCCGCGGGTGGTGGAGGTTCCCTCCCGTCCCGCCTTCATCAAGCCCCCCGGCGGTTCGGAACGGCCGGCCCGGCCAGGTCAGATCCTGGCGGCCAGCACCCTGCTGCGCACCCAGAAGCCCGGCCGGATCCAGGTGCTGCTGGCCAATGGCCGCAGCTTCCGTCTCGGCGGCGATGCCGTGGCGCGCCTCGGCCCCGATGGGGTGGACCTCGAGAACGGGCAGATCATTGCCTGGGTGAATCCCGGATCCAAGGGAACCACCCGGCTCCGGCTCCGGATCCGCACCCGGGTGGCCACCGCTTCGATCGTGGGCACCACCGTGTTCATCGATGCCACGCCCGACACGGTGAAGGTGTTCAGCTGGGAGGGCCATGTGTCGGTGGCCACCTCCAGTGGCGTGACCTTCGAGCTGCACAGCGGCCAGCAGGTGGTCTTCGAGCAGGGGGCCTGGCAGGCGCCCCGGCGCCTCAGCCAGGAGGAGGCCACGGTCCGCCGCCGCACGAGCCTCCTGCTCAATGGCTTCGAAACACCGATGGTCACCCTCCCGGTGATTGAGCGGGAACTGGGGCTCTCACCCTTGGCCGCCCCGGCCGCCGCGCCGGTGGCTCCCGCTTCCCCGCCGGCCCGTTGACCCGGTTGCCGCCGCTCTGGAGTCTGGCCCTGGCGGTGCCGCTGGTGCTCAGCCCCGCTCTGGCGGGTCTCGATTCCCGGTGGAGCGCCCTGTTCTTCCAGTGGAGGGGAGCGCGGTCGCCGTCGCCCGATCCGGTGCTGCTGGCCGTGGATGCCGAGTCCCTCTCCCTCGATCAGTTGCTCACCCCGGCGGAGCGCAGCGCTTCTCCCCTGTGGCGGCGGATGGGGCCCTGGCCCTGGCCCCGGGAGCTCCAGGCCGAATTGGCCGCGGCGGTGCTGGAGCGGGGTGCCCGGCAGGTGGTGTTCAACGTGGTGTTCACCGGCCCCAGCCGCTTCGGTGCCGCCGATGACACGGCCTTCGAGCGGCGCCTGGCTCCCTGGCGCCGGCAGGTGGTGCTGGCGGCCGCATACAGCACCAGCGAGCGGGGGGGGCTGGAGCAGGCCCAGGTGCAGAGGCCGGTGTACGGCGGCTTTCCACGGCTCGGTCTCACGGCCCTGCTGCAGAGCCCCCGGGGGCTGGTCGAAGCCATCCCTGGTCGGGCCTGGATCGACGCCACCCTGGCCGATTTCCCCGGGATCCATCCCTTGCCCCTGGCCTATGTGGCGGCGGCGCGCCCCCTGCCGGCGGACTCCGTGGGGATCGATTTCAGTGGGCCCGCCGCTGCCCTGCCCCAGGTGCCGGCCTGGCAGGTGTTGCAGCAGGCCGAAGGCTTCTGGCGTGGTCGCACCGTGTTGATCGGGGCCACGGCGCCGGAGCTGGGGGATCAGCAGGAAACCCCCTTCGGTTCCCAGAGCGGGGCCCAGGTGCAGCTCGCCGCCCTGGCCACGGTGCTGGAGGAGCGGGGCTTCCAGCCTCTGCCATCCCCCCTGGTGTGGCTCCTCCTGGGCGGTTGGACCCTGCTGGTGGCAGGGATGCTGTGGCGTTGTCGCCAGGTGGGCACCACCGTGGCGATCACGGTGGGGATCGCGGCTGCCGGGCTGCTCGGCGCTGGCGGCATCTGGGCCCTGGCCCATCGGCTGCCGCCGGTGTCGGCGCTGGTGGCCACGCCGCTGCTGGGGGGCGGCCTGCGCTCCTGGAGCCAGTGGCGCCATGAGAGCCGGGAGCGCGCCTATCTGCACCAGGTGCTCGCGCGGCGGGTCTCCCCCACGCTGCTGCGCGACATCCTGCGGGAGCCGGGGCCGATCTGGACCCAGGTGGGGGGCGTGCGGGGCCACTGCGTGGTGCTCTTCACCGACCTGATGGCCTTCACCCCCTTCAGCGCCGTGTTGCCGCCCGCCGAGCTGTTCAGCCTGCTCAACCGCTATTTCGAGGCCATCGCCGCCGCCGTGATCGCCGAGGAGGGCCTGCTCGACAAGTTCATCGGCGATTCGCTGATGGCCGAGTTCGGCGTGCCCCGCAGCCGCGGCGATGGGGTGGAAGCCCTGGCGGCGGTCCGGGCGGCCCTGGCGATGCAGGCCAGCCTGGCGGAGCTCAATGCCGAACTGGCCGCGGCGGGCCGTCCTCCCCTGCGCCAGGGCATCGGCCTGCACTTCGGCGAGGTGATGGCCGGCAACCTCGGCTCCAGCCAGCGGCTGGAGTTCACCGTGATCGGCGTGAGCGTGATCGTGGCCAGCCGTCTGGAGCGCCTCACCCGCCAGTTCCCGGATACCCCGATCCTGATCAGCGGGGCCCTGCTCGCGCTGCTGCCGGATCAGCTGGAGGTGGTTTGCCTCGGTGCCCATCGGCTCAAGGGGTTGCCCGATCCGGTGGAGGTCTATGGCCTGCTCGGTCTTCGCTGAAGGGGCCGGGACTACTCCCTGGGGATGGCCCCAGCCTTGTAACCGCGCGACCCCGACGACAGTGGCCGCCACCGCATCTCCCCCCTGTCGCCGCGGACGGGCAGGCCCCTTGGAAGCGGTGATCGGCCTGGAAACCCACGTGCAGCTCGGCACCGCCAGCTAGATCTTCACCGCTGCCTCCACCGCCTTCGGTGATGCCCCCAGCAACCATGCTGATCCGGTGGTGCTCGGCCTGCCCGGCACGTTGCTGGTGCCGAATACCAAGGTGCTCGAAGACGTCGTCAAGGCGGCGATGGGATGGCCCTGAGCCTGAAAGATCGCCGCGACGTGCAAATTTGATCGCCAGCAGTATCCCTATCTCAATCTCCCCAGGGATTAGCAGACTTCCCAGCATGACGAACCCATTACCAAAGACGGCTGGATTGAGATGAAAGTGCGAATAACACATGCAAGCTCATGGTCTGCGCACCGGCCGGCATGTTCAGCATGGCTCTGATAGTCGGCCCATCATGTCCTACTTGGGGGTGAGCGACGGCAAGGCGCAGGCGGGTTCGCTGCGCTGCGCTCTGAACATCTCCGTGCGGAGGGGAACGGATGCACCCTTCGGAGTGAAGGTGGGGCGCAAGAGTATGAACTTTTTCTTCACGATTCGGAGGGCCTGTGAGCAAGATCACCAAGGAGATCCTGAACTCGCCAACCAGATCCTCAGCACGAAGCTCTAAGGGCTGAGGGTCATCGACCGACCCCTCATCCGTCCTCCGGGACCCTGGATCCGTCGTCCGGTGGTGAGGGGCTGGTTGCGGATCCGTGGCGATCAGGAAAAGCGGCTCCAGTGAAAGGCCTCGAGCAGCCCATCGTCCCTTTCCTGGCCAAGCAGCGCGCCCGCCAGCAGTTCGGCGGTGATCGCCGCCAGCAACACCCCATTGCGATGGTGGCCAGCCGCCAGCCACAGGCCGGGAATCGAACTCTTCCCCAGCAGGGGGGCCTCATCCGGGGTGCAGGGCCGGAAGCCCCACCAGCGCTCCATGGGAGGCCAGCTGCTGGCGGCCGGCAGCAGGGAGGCAATGCCGTTCTGGAGGGAGCGCTGGCCATCGGGGGTCAGACCCTCGGCGAAGCCGACCTCGGCTTCGCTGGTGGCGCCCACCACCAGCAGGCCGTCCTCCCGCGGCACCAGGTAGGTGCCGGGGCCGAACACCACCCGCTCCAGGGCCTGGCGCGGCCCTTGCAGCGACAGCATCTGGCCCTTCACCGGCACGATCGGCAGCTCGGGTAGGAGCTGGCCACTCCAGGCGCCGCAGGTGAGCACCGCCTGGATGGCGGCCAGTTGGCGTTGTTCCCCCTCGGCGGTGCGCAGCCGTGCGCCGGCGAGAGCACCGTTGCCATCGCGCACCAGCTCCAGCACCTCGGAGCCCTCCTGGAATTCCACCCCCAGCCCCACGCAGGCCCGCTCCAGGGCCCGCATCAGGCGGCGGCGGTTATCGATCTGGCCGTCCTGGAGGAACAGCAGACCCGCTTGCCACAGGGGGCCGATGCCTGGGATTTCCCGTTCCAGGCCGGTCCGATTCAGGGGAGTCCCCCAGGAGGCCGTGGGGTAGGCGTCCCGCTCGGCGGCATTGGTGAAGGGCACCACGATCCCGCAGCGCCGCAGGCCGCAGGCCAGGCCGCTGTCGGCCTCAATCTGGGCTACCCAGGCGGGGATCCGTTCCAGGCTGCGCTGGCCCAGCTCCAGCAGGGGCCCGTTCAGGCCCTCGGCGTGGGGCGCCAGCATGCCGGCGGCCACAAAGCCGGCGGCTTCACTACGGCGCCGGCTCAACACCTGCACCGCCAAACCCCGGCGGGCCAGCTGGTGGGCGATGGCCAGGCCCATCAGTCCGCCACCGAGGATCAACACCGGTTTTGGGGTGGCTGCCTCCATTGCCCCAGCCTTGCGCACGGCCCACCCGATCGGCGTTTCCGTCCGGAGCTGCCGATCACCGATGGCGCGGGGCTGGCTCCCCGCCCCGCTTCCATAGGATCGGGCCACGTTCAGGAGCTGGAGATCTCAAATGACAGCGGCAACACAGGCTGATTGGGAAGCCGTGATCGGCCTGGAGACCCACGTACAACTGGGGACCAACAGCAAGATCTTCACCTCAGCCTCCACCGCCTTCGGCGATGCCCCCAACACCCACATCGACCCGGTGGTGTGTGGACTGCCCGGCACCCTGCCGGTGCTCAACCAGAAGGTGCTGGAGTACGCGGTCAAGGCATCCCTGGCCCTGAATCTTCAGGTGGCCGAGCACAGCAAGTTCGACCGCAAGCAGTACTTCTATCCCGACCTGCCCAAGAACTACCAGATCTCCCAGTTCGACGAACCGATCGCCGAGGACGGCTGGATCGAGGTGGAGGTGGCCGAGAAGGGCAAGGACACCTACCTGAAGAAGGTGGGCATCGAGCGGCTGCACATGGAGGAGGACGCCGGCAAGCTGGTGCACGCCGGCAGCGACCGCCTGGCCGGCTCCACCCACTCCCTCGTGGACTACAACCGGGCCGGTGTGGCCCTGGCGGAGATCGTCTCCAAGCCGGACCTGCGCACGGGCCGGGAGGCGGCCGAGTACGCCTCGGAGATCCGCCGCATCATGCGCTACCTGGGCGTCAGCGACGGCAACATGCAGGAGGGTTCCCTGCGCTGCGACGTCAACATCTCCGTGCGCCGCGGGCCCGAGGCCCCCTTCGGCGTGAAGGTGGAGATCAAGAATATGAACTCCTTCTCGGCGATCCAGAAGGCGATCGATTTCGAGATCGCCCGCCAGATCAAGGCGTACGAATCCGGTGAGCCGGTGGTGCAGGAAACGCGCCTGTGGGATGAGGGCAAGCAGCTCACCAAGAGCATGCGCAGCAAGGAAGGGGCCAGCGACTACCGCTATTTCCCCGATCCCGACCTGGGGCCGATCGAGGTGAGCACCGAGCAGCGGGAAGGCTGGCGGGCCGAACTGCCCGAACTGCCGGCGGCCAAGCGCCACCGTTACGCAGAAGGCCTTGGGCTCTCGATCTACGACGCCCGGGTGCTCACCGATGAGCGTTCGATGGCCGAATACTTTGAGGCGGCTGTGGCCGCCGGGGGAGACCCCAAGGCCGTGGCCAACTGGGTGACGGGGGACATCGCCGCCCACGTGAATGCCAACCGTCTGTCGATCACCGAGCTGCCCCTGGGGCCCGAGCAGCTGGCCGAGATGGTGCAGCTGATCGAGGCGGGCACCATCAGCGGCAAGATCGCCAAGGACCTGCTGCCCGAACTGCTCGAAAAGGGCGGATCGGCCGGGGAGATCGTCGAATCCCGCGGTCTTGGCATGATCTCCGACCCGGCGGCGATCGCCGCCATCGTGGCGGAGCTGCTGGCGGCCCATCCCGAGGAGGTGGAGGCCTTCCGCGGCGGCAAGACCAAGCTGCAGGGCTTCTTCGTGGGGCAGCTGATGAAGCGCACCGGCGGCCGCGCCGACCCCAAGCTGGCCAACCGGATCCTCAGCGAGCAGCTCAAGGGCTGAGCGCTGCCGGTTGCTTGCTCAGATCCAGGTGGTGATCGGCGGTTGCAGCAACAGATCGGCGATGGTGCTGATGATCGCCGGGGCGTCAAAGTAATCGCCGTGATCGATGCTGCGATTGGTGAGGCGGGTGGCGTTGTATCCCGTCATGTTGGGCGGCGCCAGGGAGGGCAGGGGATTGAGACCGAGGCTGCTTTCCCAGCGTTTGGTGAGTTCGGGCCCCGTGAGTCGCTGCTTGAGTTTTTCGATCGGTTCGCGCAGGGCCTCTTTTTCCAGCACCGAAGCCTGCAGGGCGCTGTCGTGGCGTGAATAGAAGAGATGGGTGTGACCCACCAGATGCTTGAGTCCACCGTAGAAGGGTCCGTTGTAGTGCAGTCGCCTGGAGCCGACCTGCACATTCGGACACTGGGTGACCTCACGGCGTTCCACATCGGGGGCCAGCATGATGTACTGATCCACGAAGGATTCGGCGCCGTTGTCTTTCCGCCGCGACAGGCGGCCCGTCAGCCGACGGCCGGCGTCGTCACCGCTTAAGGCCTGCTTCGGCCAACTCTCCTCGTTGAGCAGGCTGGCCAGCATGTTGCAGGTGAGGTAGTTGCCCATGCTGTGGGCGATGAGCGCGATGCCGGTGCCAGGATTCACAGTCCGGATCGTGGCGATCATGTTGGCCAGTGCGGCGGTGGACTGGGTCGCTTCGTTGCGATCCGACTGATAGGCCAGCACGCTGCCATCGGATGGCCAGGAAAAGCCGATGAAGGCCATGTGATCCCTGCTCTCGTCGATCGGATGCTGTGGGTCGGGCGGGCCCATCAGCAGCGAGTGTCCTTGCTGGGCCAGCTGTTGCTGCAGCAGCTCCGCCAGCAGCGAAAAGGAGGTGATGGCACCGTGCAGCGGCACGTTGAAACCGTGAATGCCGATCACCACCGTTCGGATGCACGGTTTGGCCAGAAATCTCTTCAGGTCCTCGCGTTGTGCTTCGGCGATCACCGCCTCGATCGGAAGGCTGGAGGGATCGGTGCTGCCCAGGTACTGGGCCATGCAGATCTCGGTGTCGATCCAGTGGTAGCCACTGCGCTGCAACTTGATGCGCTCCGCATCATCAAAGGCCCGCCCGAGCTTCTGGCGATCACGATTGGTGGCGAAATAACGAATAGTGCGTGACATTCATGTATGCCGGCCAATACTCATTGTCATGGAAGCCCCAGCGCTCACGTTGGCCCCTGGAGCTTTCTGCTGAAATCTTTACATCAAAGGCGCTTGTCTGTGCCCCTCGTCAGCGTCTGTCACTGCGGAGGCCGGAGCAGGTTGTTCATCTGTGAGGGAAGGTTGCTGCTGGCCTGGTTGTTATTGATCACGGCGTTGGCGAGGGCCCGTTTGCGGGCGAGCGGTCACTGGGAGTGGATGCGGTTGGTGGCCTCCCCAGCGTCGAGTCCATCGCGGGCCATCAGGCGTCGCAGCTGCTCGGCTTCGTCGCAATCCACCAGCCACACCTCGCTGCAGAGGCTCTCCAGCCCCGCCTCAAACAGCAGCGGGATCATCAGGACCACGGTGGGCACCTCCCGCAGCCGTTCCAGCTCGACGGCAAAGCGTTGCCGCACCAGGGGGTGCACCAGCCCCTCCAGCCAGGCCCGCTCGGCCCCATCGGCGAACACGATCCGCCCGAGGGCGGCCCGGTCCAGGGCGGGGGCAGGGTCGGCGGCCGGCGGGAAAACCCCCTCAACCGCCCGTACCTGCTCGCCATAGCGCGCCAGCACCGCCGCCGCACCGGGGCTTCCCGGCGCGAGGGCCTCGTGGGCGTAGCGGTCGGCATCCAGCACCGGCAGCCCGAAGCGGTGCTCCAGCAGGGCGGCCACCGTGCTCTTGCCGGTGGCGATCCCGCCGGTGAGCCCGATGCGGCGCTGAGCCGGCCGGCTCAGCGCCGTTCCCCCCAGAGAAGCCGTCCCAGCAGGGCCAGCAGGTCGTCCTCCAGCCCCGTCCGCTCCGCCGGCACCGGAGGCCGCCAGGGCCGCCGCCTGCTCCGCAGCCTCCCGCCGCAGACCTTCCCTTCCGGCTGGGTCAGCTGGCGGAGATGGTGGGCCTGATTGAGGCGGGCAGCATCAGCGGCAAGATCGACAAGGAGATCCTGCCCGAACTGCTGGAGAAGGGCGGTTCGCCGGCTGCCCTGGTGGAGGCGCGGGGACTGGGGATGATCAGCGACCCGGCGGCGATCACGGCGATTGCCGATGAGCTGCTGGCCGCTCACCCCGCGGAGGTGGAGGCCTTCCGCCGCGGCGACAAGACCAAGCTGCAGGGCTTCTTCGTGGGCCAGCTGATGAAGCGCAGCGGCGGCCGCGCCGATCCCCAACTGGCCAACCGGATCCTGGCGGAGCGGCTCAGACGATGCTGATCCGGGACAGGGAGTTGAAGCCGCTGGCGTAGCTGAAGCCGCTGATCTCCACGACCGCATCGCTGCTGGCGCCGTAGCCGGCGGTGGCGTCGTTGAAGGCGATGAAGGTGCGCAGTGCGCTGCCGCTGCCGAAGCTGAAGGTGGCGGCGCCATTGGCCACGAAGTTTGTGGCGCTGAGCAGGCCGGTGAGGGCAGTGTCGTTGAGGCCCGACACCGCTCCGAGGGTCTTGAAACCACCGGCGGGGGGGGCGGTGGCGACGTCGAACCGGTCGAGGCCGACGGTGAAGCCGTTGATCCGCTCGAAGCTGCGGGCGGCGCTGCTGCCGCCGACGCTGCCGTCGCTGAGCGCGGTGTACACGAACGTGTCGGCTCCCGCGCCGCCGGTGAGGGTGTCGAGTCCGCCGCCGCCGTTGATCGTGTCATCGCCCGCGCCGGCGTTCACCGTGTCCACCCCCTGGCCGGCGAGGATCGTTTCCCCATCGGCGCTGCCGGTCACGATGTCGTTGCCGTCGCCGGCATCGATCACCACATTGCCGCCCAGCAGGCGGACGCGGCTCAAGTTGAGCGTGTTGGCGGCCCAGTTGCCCTGCAGCCGCACCTGTCCTGGACGGGCGCCGCTGTTGCCCCCCACCGATGTGTTGTTGACGATCTGCTCGATCCCGTTGCCGGTCAGGAAGTTGCCGTTCGCCAGGCCGATGTCGACGTTGTCGTTGCCGATCGCCACGATCCGATCCACGCCCGTTGCGCCACTGTCGCTGTAGATGTCGGTGCCGCCGTAGCTCTGCCAGCCGCCGCTCTCCAGCCCGCTCACCAAGTAGGTGTCGCTGCCTTCGCCGCCATCAAGGATGTCGTTGCCGCCGCCGCCGCTGATCGAGTCGTTGCCGCCACGGCCTCGAATCCAATCATCGCCGTAGCCGCCACTCACCGTCTCGCGGGCTGTGCTGCCGATGAAGCTGTCGTTGCCGCTGCCCAGATCGGTGCTCAGGTTGGTGCCCCGCAGTTCCGTGGCGCTGAAGTCGAAGTTGTTGTTCTGCCAGTCGCCCAGCAGGCGAACGCTGCCGCTGGTGCCGGTGGCGTCGATCAGCTCGATGCCGCTGGCCGGACCAAAGGACATCAGACCGATGTCGACGTTGTCGCGGCCGTTGGCGGCCACCGCCACGATGCGGTCGTAGCCGCTGCTGTCGGCATAGGTGTCGTAGCCCTCAAAGGTATAGGGCTGATCAGGGACCCAGTTCGGGTTGGCGCCGCTCACCTCATAAAGGTCGTTGCCGGCGCCGCCATTGAGCCAGTCGTCGTTGCGACCGCCACGGATGCGGTCGGCGGCGGCAGTCCCGATGACGATGTCGTTGCCATCACCGGCATCGATGAGGAAGTTGCCGCCGAGGAGGGCAACGCCGGAGAAATCAAAGACATTCCACTCCCAGCTGCCG
>Ga0247833_1001182_pt1 | contig 44372 bp, 37 predicted proteins | sample LaCruzMarch2015__7_FD_187117 | JGI IMG/M metagenome (GOLD analysis project Ga0247833, IMG submission 187117) | Freshwater microbial communities from meromictic Lake La Cruz, Castile-La Mancha, Spain - LaCruzMarch2015_8m | ecosystem: Environmental > Aquatic > Freshwater > Lake | place: Spain...
TGGAATTGGTAGACACGCACGTTTGAGGGGCGTGTGGCTTCGGCCTTGCGAGTTCAAGTCTCGCCATCCGCATTTTTCTTTTCCCGCTCCCGTCCCCCGGAACCTGCGGTTCTCTTGACCCAGCCGTCGCCGGTCTCCGCTCCAGCCGCAGGCACAGCGATCGTGCTGGTCAGCAACGGCCCGGGGGAACTGAGCACCTGGGTGCGGCCCCTGGCCGAGCAGCTCCATGGCCTGGAGCCCCTTCGGCCCCGCGATCCCACCGCCAGCTGCAGCCTGCGGCTGGTGCTCGTGCCCTGCCCCAACGCCACCGGCGCCGAGCAGCGGGTGGCCGAGGGCTGGGGTCTGTTCGAGCGGGTGCTGCCGGCCACCCGCTTCTGGTGGCTGCTGCTGCGGCCCCGTCGCCACGGCCCCTGGCCCAAGCGGGGGGTGGTGGTGTTTCTCGGTGGTGATCAGTTCTGGACCGTGCTGCTTTCGGCCCGGCTGGGCTACCGCCACCTCACCTATGCCGAGTGGGTGGCCCGCTGGCCCCGCTGGAACGACCGCATCGCCGTGATGGGGCCCGCCGCCGCCGGCCGCCTGGCGCCCCGCTGGCGCCAGCGGGCCACGGTGGTGGGGGACCTGATGGCCGATCTTTCGGCCCTGGCCCGCCAGGACGCCCCCCTGCCGGCGGGGGACTGGGTGGCCCTGCTGCCGGGCTCGAAGCGGGCCAAGTTGCTGGTGGGGGTGCCCTTCCTGCTCGAGACCGCCGACCGGTTGGCGGCCCTGCGGCCCGGTTGCCGCTTCCTGCTGCCGGTGGCTCCCACCACCTCGGTGCGGGAGCTGCTGGCCTATGGCGGGCCGTCCAATCCGCTCAACCGGCGCCAGGGGGCCGGCGAGCCCCATCGCCAGGGGGATGAGCTGGTGACGGCGGCCGGCACCCGCATCCTGCTGCTGGAGCAGCATCCCGCCCATGCCGCCCTAAGCCAGTGCGCCCTGGCGCTCACCACGGTGGGGGCCAACACCGCTGAGCTGGGGGCCCTGGCGGTGCCGATGATCGTGCTGGTGCCCACCCAGCATCTGGCGGTGATGCAGGCCTGGGACGGCTGGCTGGGGCTGGTGGCCCGGCTGCCCCTGCTGCGGCGGCTGGTGGGGGTGGCCCTCACCGCCTGGCGCATGCGCCACCGGGGATTCCTGGCCTGGCCCAACATCTCCGCCGGCCGTGCCGTGGTGCCGGAGCGGGTCGGGCCGATCGAACCGGCCCAGATCGCCGCCGAGGCGGCCGACTGGCTGGAGCATCCAGACCGGCTGGCGGCCATGGCCGCCGACCTGCGCAGCCTGCGGGGGGCACCGGGGGCCGTCGCGGCTGTGGCGGCGATGGTGCGGGGTCTGCTGCCGCCACCGGAGCCGTCCGGACGGCCGCTGCGATCTGGATAGGATTTGCTCCACCATCGCCCCCAAGCGGGGTTCCAGGCCATGCCGCAGAGCGAATCCACCCCCCTCCAGAGCGTCGACGAGGCTGACCTGCGGGCCCGGCTGACGCCCGAGCAATACCGGGTGGCCCGCGAGGGGGGCACGGAACGGGCCTTCACCGGTGCCTACTGGAACAACAAGGCCACCGGGATGTACCACTGCGTCTGCTGCGGCAGCGAGCTGTTCAGCTCCGCCACCAAGTTCGATTCCGGCACCGGCTGGCCCAGCTTCTGGTCGGGCGTGGACGCCGGGGCGATCACCACCCACACCGACCGCACCCACGGCATGGAGCGCACCGAGATCCGCTGCGCCAGCTGTGACGCCCACCTCGGCCATGTCTTCAACGACGGCCCTGCCCCCAGCGGCCAGCGCTACTGCGTCAATTCGGCGTCGCTGAGCTTCACGGAGGGCTGAGGCCGCCCACCGGTGAGCTCAGGGGCTCACCAGGGATCGTCGAGGATTTCCGGCTCCACATCCACCGGCTCCTTCGGCCGGGGGGCCGGAGCCTGGGGACGTTCCGCCCGCAGCGGTTGCCGTTCGACCGGGGGCTCCTCCCGATAGCGCTCCCGGTCGTAGCGCTCCTCGTCGTAACGGTTGTCATACCGGGCCGGGTTGCGCCCACTCTCCTGGCCGTAGGGGTCAACCGGTGCGGGACGGGGTTCGGGGCGCTGGCGCGGCTCGGGCAGGTCGTCATCGAGGTAGCGGCGCTGGCGCAGGGGCTCCCGCTCGCGCCGTTCCTCCAACTCCACGTACTCCAGCTCCTCGCTGGGCTGGAAGCTGCGGCTGGCGGCCGGCTGGATGCGCCGCTGCTCCTGGGCGGTGGGTTGGCCGGCGGGCAGCTGGTTCTCGGCGGGAACGGCCCCGGAGCGGAAGCGATCCCGCTCCTCCTGCTCCCAGCTGGCGCCGCCGATGCCGAGCTTCTCCAGCAGGCCGGTGCCCAGCTGCTTGAGCTTCTCCTCGGCCCCCTCGTAGACGATGATCCGGTCCGGGCCGCTGCTGACGACCTCCCCCACCGGCATCTCCCAGGTGCTCAGCACCCCTTCCCCCAGCAGGGGGACGCCGAGGGCCCCGATCACCAGGGTGGTGAGCTCACCGGTTTCGATGTCGAAGCTGAAACCGAGCACCCGGCCGAGCTGCTCGCCCGATTCGGTGATCACCTGGCAGTTGATGACCTTGCTGTAACGCTCGGGATTGAAGCTTTCGGCCAGGGAATCGACCGAATCCACCAGAATCACGTCCCCCACCTGGCGGATGCGGTCCAGGGGCATCCAGCGGGGCAGGCCTGGCAGGAAACGGGTGAGGGGGTTGTCGCGCAGGCCCAGGGCCACCACCTCGCGCCGGTCGATGTCGACCACCACCTCACCGACGACGCCCAGCCGCCGGCCGGTGTCCCGGGTGATCACCTGGGTACCCATCAGTTCGGATCGCAACCAGAGGCGGTCGCTGCTGGCGGTGGGCTCGGTGGAGGGGGGAATCGGGGAGGTCAAATCCGGAGATCGGGGCTGGACGGCAGGGGGAACGGGAGCGACTTCACGGCCTGGAACAGCCTGGTCGGCCCATTGTGGCCCACGCGGTCGGCTCAGGCCGCCGGCGGCAAACCGACCACCTGGGTATGGGAGCCGCGGGCCTGGGTGACGCCGATGGTGCGGGTGGCCGCGGCGATCATCGGCCGGCGGTGACTCACCACCATGAACTGGGCCTGGTCGGCCTGGGCGGCGATCAGGGCCGCCAGGCGCTCCACGTTCACCCCATCGAGGAAGCTGTCCACCTCGTCGAGCGCATAGAAGGGGGACGGGCGGAAGCGCTGCAGGGCGAACAGGAAGCTCAGGGCGGTCAGGGATTTCTCACCACCCGACATCGAGGCCAGCCGCCGCACCGCCTTGCCCTTGGGGTGGGCCACCAGGGTCAGGCCGCCCTCGAGGGGCTGCTCGGGGTTCTCCAGCTGCAGGTGCCCCTCGCCGTCGGAGAGGCCGGCGAAGATCGTCTGGAAATGGCCGTCCACGGCCCGGAAGGCCTCCATGAAGGCCTCCTGGCGCAGGGTGGCCACCGTTTCGATCCGCAGGAGCAGTTCCTCCCGCTCCTTGCTGAGCACCTCCAGCCGGTCGTCCAGGTCGGCCAGCCGCTGCTCCAGCTGCTCCAGCTCCTCGAGGGCGAGCATGTTGACCGGCTCGAGGGCCTCCATGCGCTGCTGCAGCTGGCGCAGGCTCTGCTGCAGCGCCTCCAGGCCGCCATCGCGCACCTCCTCGCTCAGCGCGGGCCGGGGCTCGGGCAGCTCCCGTTCCATCTGGGCCAGCCGCAGGCCGTGGCTGCGCTGCTCCTCTGCCAGGGCCAGCCGCTCCTCCTGGCGCCGCTGCAGCTCCCACTGGCGCTGTTGCAGGGCCTGGCGCTGGCCGGCCAGGTGGGCTTCGGCCCCATCCCGGGCGCGGCGCCGTTCGCCGAAGCGGGTCTGCAGCTCGCTCTGCTGCCGCTCCAGCCCGCTGCGGCGCTCCTGCTCTGCCTGTTGCCGCTCCTTCCAGAGCTGGCGTTCCCCCACCAGGGCCTGCACCGCCTCCACCAACCGCCGTTCCTCCCCGGCCAGGGCCTCCAGCTGGCTGCCCAGCCGCTCGGCGCCCAGGGCCCGCTCCCGCCGCTCCGCCTCCAGGCCATCCCGCTGGCGCCGGGCCTCCACCAGGGCCAGGTCGGCCCGCTCCAGCTCGCTCTGCAGCCCCTGCCAGCGGGCACTGTCGTCGTTGCCCCTGGCGAGACGCTCGGCCTCCTCCAGCTCCGCCAGGGCCTGGCGCAGGGGGGGCAAGGTCTGATCGAGGGTCTGCATCCGGCGGCCATCGGCCTGAATCGTCTCCTGCAGCTGCTGCAGCCGGCTGCTCACCTGGTCGCGGCGCTGTTGTTGCGGGACCAGGGTGCGCTCGGCGGCGTTGCGTTCAGCCTGCAGGGCGGCCTGGCGCTGCTGCAGTTCCAACAGGACCGGGCGGGCCTCCTCCAGGCTCCGGCCCAGCTCGGCTTCGCGGCGGCGGCAGGCCAGCAGGCTCTCCCCCAGCTCCAGCAGCCGTTGCCGCAGGGGCTCGGCCTCGTCGCCCTCGCTGCTGCGGCCGAAGCCCAGCTGGCCGGAGCGCTGCTGCAGGCTGCCGCCGGTCATGGCGCCGCTCTTCTCCAGCAGTTCGCCTTCCAGGGTCACGGCGCGGCAGCGGCCCAGCTCCCGGCGGGCGTCGGAGAGGGTGGCGAACACCAGGGTGTCGCCAAAGACGTAGCGGAAGACATCGGCATAGACGGGCTCGTGGCGGATCAGCTCCACCGCCCGCCCCACCAGCCCGCCGGCCCCGGCCGAAGCGCCCGGGTTGCCCCGTTGCAGGGCGGCCCCCCCCGAGCCACCGCTGGCGCCACCACTGCCGCCCCGGATGCGGTTGAGGGGCAGGAAGGTGAGCCGTCCGGCGCGGCGGCTCTTGAGCAGCTCGATCGCCCGGGCGGCGATGCGGTCGTCCTCCACCACCACCTGGGCCAGCCGCCCGCCCGCCGCCACCTCCAGGGCCACCCGCAGCCGCTCCTCCACCTCGCCCAGCTGGGCGACCGAGCCGTGGATCCCCTCCAGCCCCGCTTCCAGCAACAGGCGCAGGGCGCCGGTGCCGCGGCTCTCCTGCAGGGTTTCGCGGCGGCTGTCGAGGCGGGCGATCTCCCGTTCCAGGCCGGTCTGTTCCTGCTCCAGCCGCGCCCGGGTGCGCTGTTGCAGCGCCAGGGCCTCGGCCAGCTCCTGGGCCTGCCGCTGGCGATCCCCCAGGCCGGCCAGCAGGGTGCGTTCCTGCTCCGCCAGGGCCGCCAGGGCGGCGGAGCCCTCCGCCTGGGCCGCGTCCTCCTGCTGCTCCTCGCCGCCGAGTTCCTGCAGCCGCTCGCCGGCCTGCCGCAGCCGTTCCTCCAGCTGCTGCCGTTCGGCCAGCAGGGGCGCCAGCTGCTCCTGCAGCTCCTGGCGCCGGCGGCTGCGGCCCTGCTGCTCCTCCAGCCAGCTGCCGGAGCGCCCGGCCACTTCCCCGAGCCGCCGGCGGGACAGCTCCACCGCCGCCTCGGCCTCGCGGCAAAGGGCTTCGGCACGGTCGCTGGCGCCGTCGTCAGCCTGGCCGTCGAGGGCCTGGCGCTGCTGGCGCAACGCGGCCTGGTTCTGCTGCAGCTCCTGGCGACGGCGCTGCAGGTCCTCGGCCTGGTGCCCATGCCGTTCCGCCTGGCGGGCCAGTTCGCGGCCGCTGGTCTCGAGACCGGCCAGTTCGGCCTGCACCGCCAGCAGCTGGTCTTCGCCCAGGGTCTTCACTTCGGCCTGCAGCTTCTCGAGGGCGGCGGCGGCGGCGACCACCTCGGCTTCGACGGCGACGATCGCCTCCCGCTCCTGCTCCTGCTGGCGGTCGAGGCTTTCGAGGCGGCCGGCCAGGGCCAGGCCGTGGGCGCGTGCCTCCTCCCAGGCCAGCACCTGCTCCTGCAGGCGTCCCTGGTGCAGCCGTTCGCGCAGCTCCTGGTAAGTGCGCGCCTTGGCGCAGTCGCGTTCGAGCTTCTGCCGTGCCGCCAGCAGTTCCTGCTCGACGATGCGGCAGCGCTCCTGCCGTTCGACCACTTCATCGAGCTTGCCCCGGCTCTGCTCGATGCGGGAGTCGAACAGGGCCACGCCGGCCAGCTCGTCGATGATGCCGCGCCTGTCGCGGGCACTCATCGACACGATGCGGGTGACGTCGCCCTGCATGACGACGTTGCTGCCCTCAGGATCGACCCGCAGCCGCCGCAGCTGCGTCTGCAGTTGCTGCAGATTGCAGGGCACCCCATCGGCGCTGAAACTGCTGCTGTAGGTGCCGCCGGGGGCCACCCGCAGCCGCCGGGTAACGCTCCACTCCCTCTGGCCCCGCTGCAGCCACGGGCCCTGTTCAGGGACGTCCAGACCGTCTTCGGCGCTGTCCGGCTGCCAGTCGCCGAGGTCGAAGCGCACGGTGACGCTGGTTTCGGCCGCCTTGCCCTCCCGCAGCATGGCGCTGTTGATCAGGTCGGGGAGCCGCTCGGCCCGCATGCCCCGGCTGGTGGCCAGGCCCAGGCAGAAGAGCACGGCATCGAGGATGTTGCTCTTCCCCGAACCGTTCGGCCCCGTGACCACCGTGAAGCCCTCCTGCAGCGGGATGGCCATCGACCCGCCGAAGGATTTGAAGTGGGTGAGCTCAACCTGATTGATGTGAACCAACGGGCTCAGGCATCAGGCAATGGCACTTTAGCCGAGCTGCTGACGAACTCAAGTCACCCTCTCTACGGTGAAGCCACGTCGGCCTCGCCACCACATTCCCCCATGGAAACCGATACCACCCATCCCGCCCCGGACCCCGCTCAGATCGCGGCTCCGGAACCCACAGGGTCAGGTGAGGCCCAGCGCCTGCAGAAGCAGTTCCGGGACCGCTTCGAGAGCCTGCTGCCCAGCATCCAGAAGGAATGGCCCGAGGTGGCCCGCCACACCCTCGAGGCCACCCGGGGCAGCTTCGATCACGTGGTGGAGGTGATCAGCCGCCAGAGCGGCGTCACCGCCACCGGCGTCAAGCAGCAACTGCTGGATCTGGTCAACGTCACCGGTGAACAGGCGGGGCACGTGGTGGACGCGCTGCGCCCCCTGGAGGATCAGCTCGAGCACCTGCTCGATGACCTCAACAGCACCCTGCGGCCCCGGATCGAGAAGCCGGTGCGGGAGCGGCCCCTGATGGCCCTCGGCATCGCCGCCGGCGTGGGGCTGGTGGTGGGGCTGCTGCTGTCCTCGGGTCGGCGGTCGGCATGAGCGGCCAGAACTTCGCCCGCGTCACGGCGCTGATCAGCTCGGTGATGGACCTGCATGTGCGCATCGCCCTGCAGGAGGCGGATAAGGAAAAGCGGCGCCTGGTGGGCGGTGGGGTGATGCTGGGCATGGGCCTCACCCTGATGACCCTGGCGCTGGTGGCGGCCGAGCTGGTGCTGCTGCTGTGGCTCCGGGACGCTTTCGCCTTGAGCTGGCTGCAGGCCGCGGCGGCCGTGGCCGCCATCGACCTGGTGCTGGCCGGCCTCAGCCTGCGCATCGGCGGCCAGATGCTCAAGGGCCCCTACCTGCCCCAGACCACCGCCGGGCTGGTGCGCACCACACGGGCGCTGACGGGGAAGTTCTGAGCTCAGGTCCAGCGGCATGCCACCGCCAGGTCGGTGGCCACCTGCCGCGACCGCCGGTCCCGCGTCCAGAGCCGGGCCCGGCCGATCAGGGTCGAGGCCAGCAGGTGGGCGTCCAGGTAGCCGAGACCACGCCCCATCAGGGCCTGCGCTTCGATCCGGTGATCCACCCAGACGGAGGTGTCGACAAGGATCACGGCGCCGGCGGGTGGCGGCGGGGGATGGCCTGCAGCTGGGACTCGCTGGCTCCGAGGGCCACGAGCCGTCGGGCGCTCTCCCGTTCCACCAGGGCCACCAAGGCATGCCGCAGCAACTGGCTGCGCTCGCTCACTCCGGAGAGTTCCTGTGCCTGGCGAAGGAGGTCGTCATCGAGGGTGACGGTGGTGCGCATGGGAGAGCAGGGATATCAGGCCTTCGCTGCATTCTTTCAAGCATCATTTGATGCGGTCTGGTCCGAGGCCATGCAGGGGCTCGCACAGGTGGAGTGGCGTCACTTCGATGGCCTCATCCCCGTGAGCTACGGGATACTCAGCCAGCTGCTGCGGAAGCATCACCTGGTCGTGGCCCTCGACAACCGAACGGTCCCAGGCGGGGAGGACCGGGCAGGATGGAACGGCCCTGACTGCCGGGCACTGTCAGGCCCTTCCCATTGAGCACGGGGATTCGCAACGCCCCAGACTTGGATCACACCATCGTCTGGTCCGGCGTCTCACCCCATGGCTGATCCAGGAACCGGCTCCAAAGCGCCAGCCGCTGCCCAGCCCTGGCGGGTGTTGCGTTGGCGAAGCCGCCACCAGGCCTATGTGGAACAGGTGAGTGGGCTGGCGCTGACCCTGATGCGGATCCCGGCGGGGAGTTTTCTGCTGGGGGGGCCTGGAGGCCAGCAGCTGAGTATTGGTGAGTTCCTGATCGGGCAGACCCCGGTCACGCAGGCCCAGTGGCGGGTGGTAGCGGCATGGCCCAAGCAGGAACATGAGCTGGACCCCGAGCCCGCTTCCTTGCGAACTGGCCGTGAAGTAGCTTCCGGCAGCAAAGGTGATGACTTCTTGAATTGGCCGATGGCGAGCGTCAGCTGGTTCGATGCCAGGGAGTTCTGCCTTCGGCTAGCATCAAAAACGGGACGCCGCTACGGCTTGCCAAGTGAGGCGCGCTGGGAATACGCCTCCCGGGCAGGAAGCGTCACCTCGTTCTGCTACGGGGAGGAGTTGCCGAAGGACCTCGCCGCCCATGGCGGATCGCCCAGCGACGGACCTGGGGCGGTGGCCCGCTACCCAGCCAATGCCTGGGGCCTGCACGACGTGCATGGCCTGGTATGGGAATGGTGCTCCGATCACTGGCGGGAGGAGCTGAGCTCAGCGCTTGTGGAGGGAGAACCCTGGCTGGATCCATTCGGCATCGATTCGCCCCACGGAACCCGCCATGTGATGCGTGGCGGCAGCTGGGCAAGTCCAGCTGGCCAGTGCTCTTTCGCCTTCCGCAGCAACGGTGGTCATCCTGGAAACGCCTGGAACCAGAATGGCTTTCGCGTGTGTTGCCTGCCGCCGCAGCGTGCGCAGCCCATGGAGGAGCCTGAGGAGCCACAGATTCCCCTCACGTTGCAACCACTCAATGGCAGGGGCCGCAACGTGATCACGGGCAAGGCCCAGCTCAAACGGGGCGGGAGCGGCCTTTTCGGACTGCGGCTGGACTTCTCCTTGGCCTCAGAGCAGATGCAACGTCTGGAGCGTCTGGAGGTGCGCTATTTCCATGGGCTCACCCCCACCGCCTACGGGGTCCATAGCCAGCGGCTGTCGATCGACGGCGAGGAGCGCCCCTTGGGCCTCGACGGACACCTCACCCCTCCACTGGATTGCCAGCCCGGCCAGGTGCATCACCTGATCTTTGCGGCGGAACTCCTGGGCAGGCCCACCGATGTCGGCTTCGAGGGCACGGATTATGGCCGCGGGCTTGTGAGGCTCGAGGCCAGTCGCTGCCAGAGCGAAGTGCCCTTCTTCCTCAACCCCGGCGGAGAGATGCTGCTCAGTCACGAGCAGGACGCCTGGCACGGTCCAGAGGACTACCACTGAGTATTCATGCAGCAGCAGCCATAGCGGAGGGGATTGGCTAGTTTCTGGGATGTGGTCTTTGGCGTGCGGCGACCCGGCGATGCAGGAACGTACTACCGGTGGCCTGGTCCCAGCAGAGGAGCCCCCTATCCCCCGCCTGGCCCTGTTGCAGCGCAGCCCGGAAGAGTACGGTGAAATGTATGCGCAGCATCTGTTCGAGCAGTACAAGTTGGCGGTGGAGATGGCTGATCGGGTCAGTGCTCGGCGGATGCAGGCCAACACCTTTTTTCTTGGCATCAATACTGGGCTGCTGACTGTGTTCGCTACCCTTGTTAAGGAAAAGCTCCTGGGTGTTGGATGGACAGGGGCTTTGCCCATCGTGGCTTTGCTGATTCTCTGCTATGTGTGGTGGCGGATCGTGAATAGCTATCGTCAGCTAAATACAGGCAAGTACGAGGTGATTCTAGCGCTGGAGAAACTACTGCCTGTCGCCCCCTACCATGCCGAATGGATCGCCTTGGGCGAAGGAAAGAATCCAAGAAAGTATCTTCCCCTCACTCACATCGAAAACTGGGTGCCTCGGCTTTTCGGGCTGCTGTACTTCTTGCTCATGATCGCGGTGCTGGCCTCCGGCCACGGATCTGGCTCGACGCCTCCTGTATGAACACTTTGTCCTCCTTCCCCCAAGCTTCAGGGCGTGCTTCCCTCCAATTTATTGGAGCCATCAAGCTTGATGGTCTCCACTCGACCACTTCTTGTGGCATCAATAAGATCGTTGAAAGGATGCTTCTGCTCGCAAGGGCTAGACCCGCTTTGAAGGATGTGTGGCATTGTTTTCACGTGGCCATGACAAGCTGATTTCGATGCAAGCCACTAGCTTTTATCTCTCCAGTACGTTCCTTGATCTCAGCCGTGAGCGCGAGCTGTTGGCTGAGTATCTTGGTAAATTTGGGCAGATTGATGTTCAGAGCCTATTGGCTAGCCCGGATCGCCCCCTTCAGATGTGTTTGGACGATATTGATCGATGCGACGCTTACATTCTTCTGGTCGGCTCGCGCTATGGGGAGGTTGTTGAGGGGATGGACGGAGAAATGCGTTCAATCACCCACCATGAATTCTGGTGGGCTGCACAACAGAAAAAGCCAATCTTTGCTTTTTTCCTTTGTTATCCGACAGTGGGGCTCAATGATCCAGCGTTGCAGGATTCAGAGGTTAAGGAGCGCCTCATTGAGTTCAAAAAACAGGTGAAGAGTCTTGGGGGAACTCCCGGTTTGGTCCACAAGCGAGACAATTTGATTGGAGAGGTCCTAGCGGCTATCAACCGGCACCTCGGGTTGAGTCTATCCCGCGATCCTCAGACTTTTTATCTTTCACCAAAGAAAGCCACCAATAGCATCGCCCAGGGGACCTTGGCCGGCAAGGATCTCTTCCTGATGATACAGGTAAAGGAAAGGGGTGTGATGTTCGACCTGATTCCGGAAGCCATGGCGGCGAATGCTGAAGGCCTTTTTGAGCCAGTGAATGTGGAGTTCGATCCGGCTTCTGGAGTGGAGATCGGGAGTTTGCCTCAGTACTTGGAAGAGTGGAGCCAGCAGGCTCAGGATTCCCTCTTGCCTGATCAGGCTGATCAGATTGAGGATGTTGTGATTGAGATTTTTCTCTCGGCGGAGATGCTGGCCCATTCTCTCAGCGGCAATGATTCCATTGGCGCGTTTCGCCGCGGAGTTGCTTCGATTGCTGATCAGCCATATGTAGTGCGAACGCTCACGCGGGCACTGGGTCCAAGGATTTTTCACAATAAGTTGCGGAATCGATGGCACAATTCTTCCCGCCATTCTCAGGGACTGCGTGCCTGCTTGCGCTGGCCACTGCCGAATGGATCAACGGATCAGCACCAGGCTCGTCTACAGTTCAAAGCCAGATTGAAAGACATGGATGCCGATAGCTGTCTGCTGTGTCTTGCAGATCTTCCTGCCGATTCGATAGAGGCAGGCAGCCTGATCACGGCGATCCTGGAGGCGCCATTGCCGCTTCTCCTACTCTGGCATGCCTGCAGTGCTGGCCTCAAGGACAGGTTCCGAAACTCCCTTAAGCTCTTGGATCTTGAGGGATTAGCTCCTCCGAAGCTGGGAGACTCCGTTTCTGATGCGGTCTCTGGTCAGGAGAATCCGCCCATCACCCGCTATCCGATCGATGCTCGAGAATGGAGTTCCCTGTCTTTGGCCACTCGGCGACGCAGTTTGTTTGGCCGAGGTGAGAGCTGGGTCGACGATGCGATGCTTTTGGTCGATTGTCCGGATCGCTGGCCCCGCAAGATCCCGGACGTTCAAAGCCGCCCAATGGACCGATTGCAGCTCCGCATCGGACCCTCTGCCTGATTCCCAATGAACCAATCCACCACACCTCCTGAAGTCACTCTGGCTCCGTTCCAGCTTTTCCAGGAGACAGGATCTTTTGACGATCCCGATTTTCTGACAGCGCCAACACGCCGCCCGCTTTGGCCACCTCCACCTCCTTGGCGTCGGTTTCTCTCGAGCAAACAACTGGAGAGAATCCTTCCGGTTGATCAGGATGAGACGGAATGGCAAGAGATTCTGAAATCAAGGAATGTGGATGACACAGCAACCCCTGATACCGATGGTGCCAGCACCGGAGCTCAGGCCATGATCAACAGAGATCAGATTCGAGGTGCCGTTTTCCGGCTGCCGGAGGAGACCATTCCCGAGGGAGGCGTTAGTGCGGGAGAAAAGATCCGGCTGGCCGTGAATGCGGCCATCCATCTTCGGCGGCCGCTCCTGATCTCCGGTGACCCAGGAACAGGAAAAACCAGCCTTGCTTATGCCATCGCCTGGCAGCTGGGCCTCGGGCCGGTGTTGAAATGGCCGATCACCCCCCGCAGCCGCCTACGTGAAGATGGCCTGTACGGATATGATGCTTTGGGCAGATTGAATGCAACCCAGATTGCCAAGGCCGGATCGCGGCCACGCACCCAGGCCGATGAGCCGATATCGATTGGCCACTACATCACCCTCGGCCCAGTGGGAACTGCGTTTCTCCCCTCGCGTTGGCCGAGAGTTCTGCTCATCGATGAGATCGACAAAGCTGATCTACAACTCCCTAATGAGTTGCTACATCTCTTTGAAGAAGGTGAATTCGCCATCGAGGAGCTTCGGCGTGATCCCCAACCCGTCGTGGAGGTTGGCACCTGTGACGATCGCAGAGTGCCGATTCACAACGGCACCGTGCAGTGCTTTGAATTTCCGATTGTGGTGATGACAAGCAACCGGGAGCGTGATTTCCCACCGGCCTTTCACCGCCGTTGCCTTCGCATCGACATGCCGAGGCCGACGCAGAGCAGCCTGCTGGCCCTGGTGAAAGCTCACTTCCGTGATGCCGATCCGGCCTTCTGGGGTGATCTCAAGCAGGACGAACAACTTGAGCAATGGATCGGCGAGTTTCTTGTTGGCGGCAACAATCCCGACCGGGCCACTGATCAGCTGCTCAATGCGTTGTATCTGCTGACGCAGACGGACTCCCGGCAGCTTGGCGAGGCACTGGAGAAGCAGCTGAAGGAAATCCTCAAACGGCGGCTCAGCGAGGCAGGGTAAGTGGAACCCTCACCGGTTGCGGCGCAGGGTGGGTCACCTTCTGAACTCAGCCTGCTGAGCGAGCTGTTGCCATGTCTGGCGGCGTCGGTGCCGGAGCGGCTCGATGCCAGGGAGCTGGCCGAGCTGCTTTGGCTGGTTCGGCAGATGCCTCCAGGGGCTGAGCGATCGCACACCGCGGAACAACTCACCTCCGATTCAACAAAGCAAGAGCAGGAAACGAAGGTCTCCAAGGTCAACGAAACCGGCAAGGAGACCGTTGACACCAAGGGAGATGAGCCAGCGGATTCCGGTTCAGTTCAGGAGGGATCCACCAACGGAGCATCCCCAAGCGAGCCGGCTCCCTCCACGGCGGCACTTCTGCCGGAACGGGCACTGCCCCGTGAGGAGGACCGGGCCGAGGTTCTGGCTGTGTGGCTGGAGGATCCCCCCCTCATCGGCGACTCCCTTGGCCTGCTTCGATCGCTGGCCCCGTTGCAGGGGCGGGTGGGATCTGCGCACCGCCGCCAGCTGGATGAAGCCGCCACGGTGGAAGCCTTTGTTCGTTCGTTCGGTCCTCAGGGGGAGGGAGGGTGGCTGCGGCCGGTGTTTCAGCCGCTCCCGGAGCCCCGTTTCGAACTGGTGCTGGTGGTGGACAGCGGCGCTTCGATGCGTTTGTGGGACCGTTTGGTGGCCGATCTCACCCGGACGCTGAGCAGCTGCGCTGTGTTCCGCGACATGAAGTTGGTTGCCTTGCCGGAATCCAACGGGACCATGCCTCAAGTGGGACGGCTATGCCAAAGCGATCCAGAAGGGCGCCGGCTCCTGCTGTTGCTCAGTGATTGCTGTGGCGACCATTGGTGGTCCGGGCGGATGGCGGCTCTGCTGGCCGGATGGAGCAGGGATCAGCCGCTGGCGGTGCTGCAGGTTTTGCCCGGCTGGATGTGGGAGCGCACGGCTCTGGGTCTTGGGGATCCGCTTGTGCTGGCCAATCGCGTGGAGGCAGGGCCCAACCAGCGCTACAGGGCAGAACGTCAAAACTGGACGGAAGAACCCCCGAGCTGGTCGGAGCCCTTTGAGCCCTACCCAGGTCGTCACGCTGCTGTGCCTCCGGTCGTGCCGGTGGTGAGCTGTGATCCCTCCGGCCTTACCCAGTGGAGTGCCTTGGTGATGGGCATGCCTCGTGGGATCTGTGCCGGATTCCGCCTGCCTTTGGTGGATGTCCTTAGCCAGGAGCCCGCCGCACAGGAGGGGTCGGTGTCTTCCACTGATGCTGAAGAGTTGGTAGCAGAGGCAGCCGCAACGGAATCCGCCGAATTGGAGCACCTGCACCGATTCAAGGAACTCGCCTCCCCAAAGGCCCAACGACTGCTGGGTCTGATGGCCGCATCCCCGGTGTTCACCCTGCCGGTGATGCGGCTGGTGAGGCAGGCCTTGCTGGCAGGCGACCGCACACCCCTGGCGACGGCCGAAGTGCTGCTCAGTGGTGTGGTGCAGTTGGTGCCGGAGCAGGCCGGGACGGCTGCGAAAGCACCATTGCCGGAGCAATGGCAATTCACCATGGCCCCGGAAGTTCGCCGTGAGCTGGTGGCCGGAGTGGAAAGCATTGATGCGGTCACGGTGTTCAATGCCGTCTCGCGGATGGTGGAGGAGCGCTGGAATCGGTTCATGCCCAAGGGCAGTTTCCGCGCTTTTCTGACCGATCCCAACCAGCCCTCTCCCGAAGGGTTGGAGGGGATGGAAAGCTTCGCTCGGGTTGCCGCCGAGATTGTCGAAGGGCTCGGGGGTGATTATCGGAGCTTCGCCGAGCAACTGCGCCGAGGTGCGACCAAACGCCCTATCAATATCTGGCCGCAGGACCAGTTCCCTTTTGAATCAATGACTTTCGAAACCGTCCAACTGCTGCGGATCCCCGAGCCTGAAGTGCGGCGGTTTGAATGGGCGCAATTCGAAGAGATCGAGCTTTTCTCGATCGCCTTTACTACGGCCTCGATCGAGCTGGATGCCACTTCTTCCTCCGAGGGCCCTGCCGCACCAGACAGGGAAACTGATGCCGACCAGCTTCCCTCTGAGGCGGCCGCCCTCATCCAGAACTACGAAGGCTGCCGGCTCCAGGCCTATCCGGACCCTGCAACGAGGGCGGAGCCGATCACGATCGGCTGGGGCAGCACCTTCTACGAGGACGGCTCCCCCATCCGTCTGGGGGATGTGATCAGCCAGGAGCAGGCGGACGCTCTCTACTACTTCAACTTCCGTGAGCGATTCTGGAAAGACCTGAAGGCGACCATTCCCTTCTGGTCGGAGATGAACGACAAGCAGAAGGCGGCCCTCTGCAGTTTCGCTTATAACAACGGCGCCCATTTCCATGGCGACGGGAGGCACGACACCCTCGATCTGCAGCTTCGGGAGCGCCACTGGGAGGCGATACCCGGCAGCCTTATGATGTATAGGAATCCAGGCACCAGCGTCGAGGTGGGCCTGGGTCGCCGTCGCCGGGCCGAAGGGCTGGTGTGGATTGGCATGGAACCCACCGTCGCCTGTACCCAGGCGGAACGGGAGATCGCCACCCCGGCCGATTGCGAGGCCTGGGAGCAGCACCTGAAGCAGGCACCACCAACCCCTGCCTCCCTGCCGGTCATCACTGCAGAAGAAACCCTTGAGGCCGTATCACGCTCGGTGCTGGAGGTGTCCTCCTGGACGGTGGCCTCTTTGAAGGACTCCACCTGGGGCTACCACGAACCCCTCGACCCCGGGCCGCCCACCACCTCGGTGGCCCCCCCGGCCCTCACGATGCTGCGCATCCCCGCCGGCAGCTTCCTGATGGGCTCCTCCACCGAGGAACCCGGGCGCTTCGACGATGAAGGCCCCCAGCACCCAGTGACCCTGGCGGAGTTCTTCCTGGCCCGCACCCCGATCACCCAGGCCCAGTGGCGGGCGGTGGCGAACTGGCAACCGGGAGAGGGGGAACCGCCCTGGGAGCTGGCGCTGAAGCAGGATCCCCTTGGAACGGATGTCGATCCCCGTTTTCGCGGCGACGAACGGCCAGTGGTGAACGTGAGCTGGCACGACGCGAAGGAGTTCTGCCGCCGTCTGAGCAAGCGCACGGGCAAGAGCTACACCCTGCCCAGCGAAGCCCAGTGGGAATACGCCTGCCGGGCGGGCAGCACCACGCCGTTCCACTTCGGTGCCACGATCAGCCCCAAGGTGGCCAACTACGACGCCTCCACCAGCTACGCGGGGGGGCCGACGGGTGAGTACCGCCAACACACGAGTGATGTGGGCAGCTTCCCCTCCAATGCCTGGGGCCTGCAGGACATGCACGGCAACGTGTGGGAATGGTGCCTGGATCATTGGCACGGAAGTTATGTGGAGGGGGATGAGAAGGCCCCCACGGATGGCTCTGCCTGGATCAAGCAAACCGCCGAAGAAGGTGAAAACAGGCTGCTGCGCGGCGGTTCGTGGATCGACATCCCCAGGTACTGCCGCTCGGCCTACCGCATCAACAACCACCCCTACGACGCCGACGACTTCGTCGGCTTCCGCGTCTGTTGCCTCCCCCAGGACCTGCTTCTTGACCCTTAGACCCTTGGTCCCTTTTCCCTGGCTGTTGCTTCACCCTGGCTGCTGGCTGTTTTAGGTGGGCGCCGCAGGCGCCTGCGATTTTTTGAGGATTCTCTCCTTGTCTGCACCCACCCCAAACTCTGCCGAACTCCCCATCCTCGAGGCCTGTCTCGATCTGATCCGTTGGTATGTACCGCTGCTGCAGCGTCTGCCGCGCCAGCACAAGTTTGGCCTTGGTGATCGCCTCGTTTCAACGCTCTACGATCTGATGGAAGCGCTGGTGGCGGCCCGCTATGCCCGCGCCAAGCTGCCGATTCTCGAACCCCTCGGCGCCCGCATCAATCTGCTCCAGCTGCAGACCCGGCTGCTGCATGATTTCCACCTGATCGACCTTCCCCGCTACGAGCACGCCAGCCGGCTGATCGCCGCCATCGGCCGCCAGCACAGCGGCTGGTTGTCGCAGCAGCGGCAGGCGCTGTGAGGCCAGCTCCTCTCGCCGATCTTTATTCCGCCATCACCAGCTTCGCCAGCCTCCATGGCGCTTCTCGGAGGGCCCAGAAAGGCAAACGCTACCGCCCTGCGGTGCTCAGCTTCAACGCCCGTCTGGAGGAGAATCTCTTCACGCTGCAGCAGGAACTGCGGAGCTTCACCTACAGCCCAGGCTCCTATCGCCAGTTCGAGATCTTCGAGCCCAAGCGGCGCCTGATCTCCGCCGCCCCCTACCGCGATCGCGTGGTGCACCATGCCCTCTGCGCCGCGATCGGGCCGCCGCTGGAGCGTGCCTTCCTTCCCACCAGCTATGCCAACCGCAGGGGCTACGGCAGCCACCGAGCCCTGCGTCGCTTCGTGCGGGAATGCCGGCGCCACAAGTGGGTGTTTCAGGCCGATCTGCGGCTCTATTTCCCCAGCGTCGATCTCACGATCCTGCGCGCCCAACTGGCGGAGCGCATCGCCTGCCCCGGCACTCTCTGGCTGCTTGATCGCCTCCTCGCCAACGGCGCCAACCTCGGCCCTGCCATCGACGGCTTCCCCGGCGACACCCTGCTCACCCCGCTGGAGCGCCCACGCGGCCTGCCGATCGGCAACCTCACCAGCCAGTTCCTCGCCAACCTCCACCTCGCTCGCTTCGATCACACCATCGCCGCTTTGCCCGGCATCGCTGCCTATCTGCGCTACGTGGATGATTTCGCCCTCTTCGCTGATGCCCCCGAACCGCTCCGCCAGGCCCGCGAGGTGATCGGCGCGGAGCTGGCGGAGCTGCGCCTGCGGCTCCATCCGATCAAGAGCCAGCTCCGCTGCACACGACACGGCGCCAGCTTCGTGGGCTTTCACGTGCTGCCGCAGCGGGTGCGGGTGCGCAACCACAACCTGCTCAAGGGCCGACGCCGGCTCAAGGCCCTCGCCCGGGACGTCGCGGCGGGACACTGCAGCCCCGAGGTGGCCCGGATCCGGGTGATCAGCTGGAACGCCCACCTGGCCCATGGCACCACCTGGAGGCTGCGGCGGCGATTGTTCCGTGATCTGCCCTTCGCGGCGGGCCTACCCTGAATCCGGGCAGGTCGACCAGCTGCTGCGCGGCGGTTCGTGGAACAACAACCCCAGGAACTGCCGCTCGGCCTACCGCAACAACAACCACCCCTACAACGCCAACAACAACGTCGGCTTCCGCGTCTGTTGCCTCCCCCAGCACCCTTCACCGCCAGAGCCGGCCGATGGCAATCGGCCGGGAGCACACGAGGGGTCCAGACCCGCTCCGGTGATCGCCCCGGCTCACGCCTTGGCTGATCCGCACAGTGCCCGGTGGGCGGAGCCGCGGTTCAAGCCGCAGGCTCGCCCACCCTTCCCTCATCCCGCCCAGATCTCTGCCAGCGCGAGTTCCAGCCCGGGGTACACGGTGCCGGCGTCGAGCCGCTCCGCCGCCTCGATCCTGCGGCCGTTGCCGGCCGGTCCCCACTCCTCCACGGCCTGCTCGTCGGGAAAGAGAAGCCAGCCCAGGCTGGCGCCATTGGCCTGGTAGGCCGCCATGCGGCGGCGCAGGTCGGCCGCCCGGTCGCTGGGGCTGGCCAGTTCCACCACAAGATCGGGGCACAGGGGCGGAAAGCCGCGTCGCTGCTCCTCGCTCAAGGCTTGCCAGCGATCGAGCCGCACCAGGCTGGCATCGGGGCTGCGCACCGAACCATCGGGCAGCAGGAAGCCGCCGGAGCTGTCGAACACCTTCAGGGGGAGTCCGCTGCGGCGTACGGCCAGCCACAACAGGGAGGTGAGGCTGCCATTGCGGGCGCTGGTGTCGCCGCCGGTGGGAGTCATCGTGATCAGGCTGCCATCGGCATCGAGCTCCAGCACCGTTTCCGGATTGGCGGCGCATACGGCCGCGAACTGCTCGGGGGTGAGTCGCAGGTCGGTGGGCAGGGTGAGGGTCATCGACGTCCCCGGCAGGGGTGTTTTGACGTTAAGTGCGCTGGGCTTGTTCCAGCGCGATGCTGGAGCGCACCTTGTGGCTCCCCATGGCCAGCAGCAGCCCACCGCGCCAGAGGTTCCTGATCCGACGTCGCGGCCAGTGCCAGTTGTTCCGCGAGCCGCTGGGGGAGGCTCTTGAGCTCGAGATGGTCTGGATCCCGCCCGGGCGTTTCTGGATGGGATCTCCGCCGGGGGAACCTGATCGCGAGGAATCGGAAGGGCCTCCGCATCTGTTGCAGTTGCAGGGCTTCTTTCTGGGGCGTACGCCGATCACACAGGCCCAGTGGCGGGCGGTGGCGGGTTGGCAGTCGCTGGAGGGAGAACCTCCCTGGGAGCGGGACCTGAAGCCGGATCCTTCCCACTTCAAAGGGGATGATTGGCCCGTGCAGAACGTGAGCTGGCACGACTCCATGGAGTTCTGCAGTCGCCTGGGAAGGCGAACGATGCGGAAGTACACCCTGCCCAGCGAAGCTCATTGGGAATACGCCTGCCGCGCTGGCTCCACCACTCCTTTTCATTTCGGGGCAACGATCAGCCCGAAGCTTGCCAGTTACGACGCCTCAACGACCTATGCCGAAGGCCCCACGGGATCAACAAGAAGCGAACCCAAGTGGGTGGCCAGTTATCCGGCGAATCCCTGGGGCCTGCACGACATGCACGGTAACGTGTGGGAATGGTGCCTGGATCATTGGCACGATAGCTATGCGGAGGGTGATGAAAAAGCCCCCACGGATGGCTCTGCCTGGATGAAGCAGACCGCCGAAGAACCTGAACGCGTGCTGCGCGGCGGTTCGTGGGACTTCCTCTCCGCATTCTGCCGCTCGGCCAGCCGCGGCGATGCCCACCCCGACGGCGCCAGCAGCCGCGTCGGTTTCCGCGTCTGTTGCCTCCCTCGGGACCTGCTTCTTGACCCTTAGCCTCCTGCCTCCTTTTCTCTGGCTGTTGTTTCACCCAGGCTGCTGCCCTCAGAACGTCACCTCCAGCCGCAGGCTGCGCAGGGTGCCCCGATCGGCCCGGGCCGTGTCGGACACCTCCAGGGTCCAGGTGCCGCTGGGATCGCTGCCCTTCAAGTTCGCCAGGCCTGGCGCGTTCACGGCGTCGTAGGTGACCTTGAGATTGTCGGTGCCGCCGCCGGCGCGATCGTGGAGCAGCAGCGGAGCGGCCCCCATGGCGGCGGGCGGCAGCAGCCGCACCACCAGATCGCCGATGAAGGTGTGGTCGAGATCCACCGCCACCCGGATCGACTGCAGCGGGCCCGGGGCGGCCACCGGCAGGGTCAGGGTGGCGGTCTGGAAGTCGTTGATGGGCACGTCCTGCACGGCCTGGAACACCAGGGCCGCCGCCGGCTGGGGTGGGCGGGCCAGCTCCACCGCCTTGCGGGCGCTGACCCGCCCGTAGCCGTAGAAGGGGCTGCGCCCGCTGGCGTCGTAGTTGCCGCCGGCAGTGTCGATCCGCACGCAGGCCCGCCGCAGGATCTCCCGCACCTCGTCCCAGCGCAGGGCCGGATTTCGCGCCAGCACTAGGGCCACCACCCCGGCCACGCCGGGGCAAGCGCTGGAGGTGCCGCCGAAGGAGTTGGTGTAATGGCCCGCTGGGTCGCCCTTCTGGGGGCTGCCCTGGTTGTAGCCCAGCCCGCCGGAGCGGTCGGTGGTCCAGATGCCGGGGGTGAGGGAGGGCCGGCCGTCGCTGCTGGGAAAGCTGCACCACACGGCCTTGCCGTAGTCGCTGTAGGCGCTGCGTTTGGAGAGGTCGTTGCAGGCCGCCACGGCGATCACCCGGGCGTAGCTGGCATAGCCATCGTTGTCGACGCTCTCGTTGCCGTTGCCCGCCGCGAACAGCACCACGCAGCCCTTGCCGCTGCGGCCCTGGGTGGTGGCGAAGTCGATCGCCAGTCGGGTGGAATCCGGCAGCGGCACCACCTGGCGGTGGGCGGGATCGTTCGGGTCCCACCAGGCCCCATCCGGTGGACCCCAGCTGCAGGAGATCACATCGGCGCCGTTGCGGGCCGCCCACACGAAGGCCTCGGCTTCCGCCTGGGAGCCCAGGCCGGAGGCCAGCCGGATCGGGATCAGCCGGGCGCCGGGGGCCACGCCCGTGGCACCGAACTGGCCGTTGGCGCAGGCCACCCCCGCACAGGCCGTGCCGTGATCGTCGCCGCGGCCGGGCCGGGGATCGCCGCTCTGGCGGGTCACATCCCGCGGGGCAACCACCTTGCCGGAGGAGCGGAATTCCTCATGGTCGATGTCGAAGCCGTCATCCACCACCGCGATGATCGCCCCGGTGCCGTCGCTGAGGGACCAGGCCGCCTCCACCTCGGCGTGGGCGTCGACGAGCCGGCCGTTGACAGCGGTGGCCTTGAGATGCCACTCGGACGGGAAGGCCTGCCGGCGCTGCCGGCTGGGGCTCACCAGCTCGGGGTGGCAGAGCGCCACGCTCGCTTCCCCCAGCAGGGTTTCGGCGATCTCGAAAACGCCGAGCCCGCTGTTGTCGGGAGCGGCCACGAAATAGGCGTTGCGGGCATAGCTGAGGGTGCGTTTGAGGCTGAGGCCGTGGCGCTGCAACAGCGCCTCACAGGTTTCGGCCTCCGCGTCATCCTCAAACTTGACGAACAGATTCTCCGTGTAGACCACGGGCCGGCCGGTGCCATCCACCAGAACGCGGCCGGCGAAGTCCACCGCTGGTTCCGCCTTGAGCAGACTGCGGGCGGAGTCGCGCAGGGCCCCATCGGCCTGGGGGGTTCTGGTGCTCAACAGCTCCACCCCCGCCTCGCGGAAGCGGCTGAGGGTCTCGAACTGGTCAAGAATCCGGTGGGTCTCGGCACTGACGTGCGACACCTCGAACGGCCGAGCCGGCATCACCGCCTGGCGACTCAGGGTGCGGACGACGAGGTGATTGTCGCTGATGGCCAGTTCATGGGACCCACCATTCCTGCCACCGTATCGAACCTGAACCATGGAAAAATCTCCTGAGGTCTATCAGCTTGAACGCATGTTGGAGGTCGATCGCAGGGTGGCGATGGCGGCCATTCTCCATCGATTCGCTCGTGAGATTCACGCCGGCTTGAAAGGTCTTGATCTGACGTAACGAGCCCAGGAAAACTTCATGCTTCTTCAGGTGACGCCTTGCTGGCTGGGCTGCTCCTGGTCAGCGTCGATTCCTGCTTTGGAGGTCAGAGTGGCTGGCCCAGAACGTCGTAGGTTCAGATCTCAACGCCTGGGCCTGCCTGTGCGTGAGCCTGTGCGTGTATCGATGGCCCCGTCATGCGGACCCCTTCAGCCGCGCCAAGTGCTCCGCGTGGTTTGCTGGCGTTGTGCCTGGTCTGCCTGTTGCTTGCAACCACTGACATGAGCCGGGCCGGTGGGCTGTTCGATGGATTCCCCCAACGGATTGCGGCGGGAGCAGCGAATGCCGTGGTGTACGAGCAGAAGCCCGGCTATTTCGCTCGGCATGGGGAGCCTCTGATCGAGGAGGAGGCTGAAGTTGTGTTCGAGCCGGAGCAGATCACCATCGTCCGGGGGCCTCCGGCCACTCCCCTTGCCCCTGGCCAGGCGCTCAGTCCGGTCTACGCACCGCTGGGGGGAAACTCCCTGGCGGTGCCAACGGGTCAGGTCTTTCTGCGCTTCCGAGCAGGAGAAACGGTGGCAGCACACCGTGAGGCCCTGCAGCAGGCGGGCTTCACCATCACCCGGGAGCTTGATGTCGCGCCCCAGGCCGCCTGGATCGGCGCCAGCTCGGGCAGCATCGCCGAGGCCCTGAGCGGTCTCCCGAGGCTTAGGGCGATCGATGGGGTGGAGAGCGTGGAGCCGCAACTGCTGATGCAGAGAGCCTGGCGTTAGTGGCATGGCCATGTCGGCTTCGCCGTTCCAGCTGAGGCCATCGCCCTTAAGGTCAGGGTCAAGGTGATCGCCCATCGAGCTGGCCCATGTCGCTTCGGCCTTGCCCCTCCAGACGCTTGGGCGGGGAGTCTGAGGCGGGCGAAGCAGGGATGGCCGAGGTCCCCCCCGCGTTGTCGCTCGCGGCTTTGCCGGCCGGCCTGCAGCTGGCCACCTACTTCGTCGACAGCGGCCGGGTGGTGCCGGGTCTGAAGGTGGATCCCGATGGACGCCTGCGGGCCCAGTGGTGGCCGCTGCCCGCCGCCGGCGATCGCGAGCTGCTGGCGGCCCATCTGACGGGCGACAGCCTGGAGGAGCAGCAACAGTTGGCCGAATCCCTGGCCGATGCCGTGGATCGGCTCGTGCGCCAGCGCCTCGAAGGCTCTGCAGCCCAGGCCCTGCGCAGTGCCAGCCGCCACCGCCGCGGCCCGCCGGCCCTGCCCCAGGCCTGGCTGGCGGCCCTGGAGGGCCCCGATCCCCACCTGGCGGCGACGGCCGATCTCGCCGCTGAGGCCGCCCTCGTCACCGGGCTGCACCAGTGGGTGCGGGAGGGGGCCTGTGGAGGCGGCTCGCTGCAGCTGTGCCTGCGACTGCACGAACCCACCAGCCCCCGCCTGCGTCGCTGGCCGGTGGAGCTGTTGCTGCGCTCCGTGATCGACCCCAGCCTGATGGTGCCCCTGGCGGCGTTCTGGGCAGGGGAGAGTCCCTTCCCGGTGGACTGCTTCGAGGAGGTGCTCGCCCAGCTGGGGCTGCTGACGCGGCTGGCACCGGAGCTGGGGGGACTGCTCGAGCAGCAGGCGCCCGCCAGCTTGGACCTGGAGGAAGGGGCCCTGCTGTCCCTGTTGCGGCAGCGGGTGAGTGTGCTGGATGAGGCGGGCTTCGGGCTGCTGCTGCCCAGCTGGTGGCGCCATGGCCAGCGCCTGGGCCTGCGCGTCAACACCAACACCAACCGGCGCTCGTCCACCAACACCCCCGCCGGCGACGGGGGCGGCCTGAACCTCAACGCCCTGGTGTCCTTCCAGTGGCAGGCGGTGCTGGGCGATCGGCCCCTGGGCAAGGCCGAGCTGGCCAGCCTGCAGAAGGCCGCCGCGGCCAAGCGCAGCCTGGTGCGATTGCGGGGTGAATGGACGCTGATCGAGCCCAACGCCATCGCCTCCTTGTTGCGCCACGCTGGCCTGGAGGGGGACGCCAGCGGCACGGAGTTGTTGCACGCCAACCTCGGCCTTTCCCGCCTCGGTTTGCCGGACGACCTGCCCCTGGTAGGGGTGGAGGCCAGCGGCCCCCTCGGAGAGCTGCTCGGCGGCGAGCTCCACAGCCGTGCCACGCCGATTCCCACGCCGGCCGACTTCAACGGGGAGTTACGGCCTTACCAGGAACGGGGTTTGGGCTGGCTGGTGTTCCTCGGCTGGCTGGGGCTGGGCGCCTGCCTGGCCGATGACATGGGCCTCGGCAAGACGGCCCAGCTGATCGCCGCCCTGCTGGCCGATCCCCTCGAGGCCCCCACCCTGGTGGTGGCGCCGGTGTCGCTGTTGGGTAACTGGAGCAGGGAACTGCAGCGCTTTGCGCCGCAGCTGCCGGTGCTGATCCACCACGGCCCCGGCCGCTTCCGCGGCACCGCCGCCGCCTTCAAGCGCCAGCTGGCCAGCGAACGCGGTAAGGGCAAGCCGGCGCCGGTGCTGCTCACCACCTACGGCATGGTGAGCCGGGACCTGCCCCTGCTGGCGGGGATGGGCTTCGGCAGGCTGGTGTTCGATGAGGCCCAGCAGCTCAAGAATCCCTATACGGCCCAGAGCAAGGCGGCGGCGGCGCTGCGGGGGGAACGCCGTATTGCCCTCACCGGCACGCCGGTGGAGAACCGGCTCAGCGAGCTGTGGGCCCTGATGCAGCTGCTCAATCCCGGCCTGCTCGGCAGCCTGCGGCAGTTCCGCGACCAGTTCGCCCTCCCGATCGAGAGGGACCACGATGCGGAGGTGGCCGCCCGGCTGCAGCGGCTCACGGCCCCTTTCGTGTTGCGTCGCCTCAAGAGCGACCGCGGCATCCTGCCCGACCTGCCAGACAAGATTGAGCAGAGCGAACCGTGCACGCTCAGCAACGAGCAGGCCAGCCTTTATCAGGCTGTGGTGGAGGAACTGCTGGCGGCGGCCGAGAGCAGCGACGGCATCGAACGGCGCGGCCTGGTGCTGGCCGGTCTCACCCGGCTCAAGCAGGTGTGCAACCACCCGGCCCACTACCTGGCCGATGGCTCGGCACTGCCGCGGCGCTCCGGCAAGCTCGATCGCGTCGAGGAGCTGCTCGACACCATCCTCGACGCCGGCGAGAAGGTGCTGATCTTCAGCCAGTTCGCGGCCTGGGGGGAGCGGCTGCGGGCCCACCTGCAGGGCCGTTACGGCGGCGAACCGCTGTGGCTGCACGGCGGGCTGACGCGCCGGGTGCGGGACGCGATGGTGCAGCGCTTCGCCGAGGTTGACGGTCCGTTGATCTTCCTGCTATCGCTCAAGGCGGGCGGCACCGGCCTCAACCTCACCGCTGCGGCCCATGTGATTCATTTCGATCGCTGGTGGAATCCGGCCGTTGAGGATCAAGCCACCGACCGGGCCCACCGCATCGGCCAGCGGCGCACCGTGCATGTGCACAAGCTGGTGTGCAGCGGCACGATCGAGGAACGCATCGACGCCATGATCCAGAGCAAGCGCGACCTTGCCGAGCGGGTGGTGGGGACGGGGGAGCAGTGGCTCACCGAGCTCTCCACAACCGAACTGCGGGAGGTGATCAGCCTGCGTCGGGAGGCGCTCACCCCATGAGCCCGCGCCAGCCGCCCCCGGCAAGGCGTTGGTGGTCGCAGCGGTTCATCGATGTGCTCGAGGGCTATGGGCTGGGCGGCCGGATGGAGCGAGGCCGGCGCTACGCCAGACGTGGCCAGGTGCTGGGCCTGGAGGTGGGCCCGGGGCGGCTGGTGGCCCGGGTGCAGGGTTCGCGGCGCACCCCGTACAAGGTCACGGTGGAAACGGAGCTGCCCGATGCAGAGGAGTGGCAGGCGATCGAGGCGGTGTTCCGCCAGCGGCTGGGCTGGGCGGCGAAGCTGCTGGCCGGCGAGGTGCCCGAGGATCTCGAAGCAGGCTTTCGGCAGGCGGGTGTGGATCTGTTCCCCGCGCGCTGGAGCGACCTGGAGGCCGCCTGCAGTTGCCCGGACTGGGAGGTGCCCTGCAAGCACATCGCCGCCAGCCTCCATGTGTTCGCCCAGCGGCTCGATGACGACCCCTGGCAACTGCTGGCCTGGCGCGGGCGCCAGCGGGATGACCTCATGCGACGGCTGCGGCCGACCGCGACGGCCACGGCGGCCGATGGGCCTGAGGAGGCTCTGCCCCCGTGGTGGCCCCAGGGGCTGGTGGCCCGGCCTGGTGAGCGCCTGGTGATCCCCGATCCCCTGCCGCCGGATCCACCCGCTCGGGTGCTGGAGCGCCTGGGGCCGATCCCGGTGCCGGAGGCCTTGGCGCAGGGGCTGGTGGAGCTTTACGGCGCGATCACCACACCGCCGGCGGAGCCGGACGCCGAGGCGGAGGGCTGAAGGCTCCGCCTTCAGGGCGTCACCCCCATCGCCGCCAGGGCCGCCTCCTCCACCCACACCGACACCGAGCCCCCCGGGCAGTGCCATTCCGCCCAGCCGTCGCCGTTGGTGGTGATCGGCCTCTGGATGTGCCCGGTCAGGTCGCGGAAGGTGGTGTGGCGCTTGCCCACCTCCATCCACTTGTTGCCGGCGGGCCCGTCGCTCATCAACACCGCCATGGCCCCGGGGTGGCCCGGGGTGCCCAGGCGCGTCCAGCCGATGGTGTTGACGTGGTCGAGGTAGTCGTACTGGGGCCCGTAGGCGCAGTGGCCACGGGCCAGCAGAAAACGGTCGATCAGGAAGCGGTGGCTGGGCAGCACGATCCGGTACTCCTGGCCGTCCTTTTTGTCGGTGTACTCGGCGCCGTAGTAATCGGCATGGAAAATGCAGGGATAGCCCTGGTCGCGGAGCAGGATCACCGCGTAGGCCAGGGGTTTGAACCAGGCCTCCACCACCGATTCCAGTGATTGCAGCGGCTGGGTGTCGTGGTTCTCCACCAGGGTCACCGCCAGCAGCGGCAACTGCTGCATCAGGGTGCCATCGAGCAGCCGGCGCATGTCGTAATGGCCGCCGCTGCGGCTGGCCTGGTGGAAGTTCATGTGCAGCGGCGCATCGAACAGGCTCATGTGGCCGCCGGTGTTGGCCGCATACCAGTGCAGGCTTTCGATGTTGTACGTCCAGTACTCACCGACCACGAACAGATCGCGCTGGGCATGCTCCTCCAGGTCGCCGATCCAGTCGAGGAAGAAGTCACTGGCGATGTGTTTGATGGCATCGAGGCGGAAGCCGTCCGCCCCCACGTGGTCCAGGGTCCAGCGGCCCCAGTGCTTGAGCTCACCGCGCACCTCGGGATGGTTCACGTTGAGGTCGCTGCCCATCAGGTAGTCGAAGTTGCCCTTCTCCAGGTCGACGTTGCTCTCGAAGCCGGCCCCCTGGGTGCGCCAGATGGCCTTGAAACCGGGATCCAGGCTGTTGTGATCGACGGCGTCGAAGTGGTACCAGTGCCACTGCATGGATGAGTAACGGTCGCCGCGGCCGTCGAAGCGGAACCGGGTCCAGGCGCTGATCGTGCGTTCCTCCCCCAGGGGCCGGTTGCGGTCGGCGGGGTCGTAGGGGGTGGCCCGGTACTGCTCCTGGTCGTCGGCGTTCATCTTGTGGTTGAACACCACATCGGCGTACACCTGGATCCCCACCGTGCGGCAGGCCTGCACGGCCTCCAGGTACTCCTGTTTGGTGCCGTACTTGGTGCGCACCGTCTTCTGCTGGTCGAATTCGCCCAGGTCGAACAGGTCGTAGGTGCCGTAGCCCACATCCCACACACTGCTTCCCTTGCCGGCCGGCGGCAGCCACAGGGCGGTGATGCCCGCCTGGGCCAGGGCCGGCGCCTCCTGGCGCAGCCGCCGCCAGTGGCCGCCGTCGCCATCGCTGTACCAGTGGAACCACTGCATCAAGGTGCCGTTGAATTCCGTCGGTGCCGCCAGCTTGCGGGCGCTGATCTCGGCTTCGTGGCTGGCCAGCCACTCCTGCAGCAGCGCCACCGCCGCCGCGCCGGTGGCGAGGGCCGGGTCCCTCTCGACGGCGAGAACCTCCTGCTTGAGCGCTGCAAAAAGTGAGGCCATGGGTCTGGCGGGGCGGAGACAGGACCCACCGCTAGCAGCGCTGGCCCGGAGTCGCCGTAGCCGGCCTCAGCGGACGTCGTAGCGGAGCCAGCGGCAGTCGATGCCGCCATTGCTCACCGGCACCCGGCGGCTGGCCTTCATGCGCAGGGCCCCCGTGAGGGCGGGGTTGCCGCTCAGCAGCCATAGCGTCCAGCCGCCGCAGCGCTCCTTCAGCATCCGCCCCAGATCGCCGTAGAGCGCCTCCAGGTCGTCGTCGCGGCCGAGCCGCTCGCCGTAGGGCGGGTTGCACACCAGCAGCCCGGGTGTCTCGGGGGGATGGAAATCGCGAAAGTCCCCCTCCTGCAGCTCGATCCAGTCGGGCACGCCGGCCGCCGCCGCGTTGCTGCGGGCCATGGCCAGCACGGCCGGATCCCGCTCCATGCCCACGATGGCCGCCAGGGGGGCGCCATCGGGGAGGTTGGTGCGGGCCATGGCCGTGGCGGCGGCCCGCTCCCGATCCCACAGGACGGCATCGAAATCTGGCCAGCGCTCCAGGCTGAAGGCGCGCTCCAGGCCGGGGGCGCGGCCGAGGGCCCGGCAGGCGGCCTCGATCAGCAGGGTGCCGGACCCGCAGAAGGGATCGGCCAGGGGCACCGTGCCGTCCCAGCCGGTGTGGGCGATCAGTCCGGCGGCGAGGTTCTCCTTGAGCGGGGCCAGGCCCATGGCGGCCCGGTAGCCGCGCCGGTGCAGGCTGGCGCCGCCGCCATCGAGGCTCAGCACCGCCTCGGGGCCGCTGCCGCCCGGGCGGCCGGGGCTGAGGTGCAGGTGCAGCACCAGGTCGGGATCGTCCAGGTCCACCGAGGAGCGGGATCCCCACACCTGGCGCTGCCGGTCGACCAGGGCATTCTTCACCTGCAGGGCGCTGTAGTGGCTGTGGTTGAGGCCGGGCACACTGCCGCTCGCCTCAACCCGGAAGCTCAGCTGGGGCGGCAGCCAGCGCTCCCAGTCGGCGGCCCGCTGCACGCCGTCGTAGAGCTCCTCGCGGCCGCGGCAGGGGAAGCGGGCCAGCTGGCGCAGGAAGCGGAACGGCAACCGCGCCTGCAGATGCAGCCGGTAGAAGGTGGCCGCATCGGCCCGCAGGCCCACGGCACGCCGCAGGGGGCGCACCTCGCTGGCCCCGAGGGCCGCCAGCTCCGCCGCCGCCGGCTCCTCCAGCCCCGGGGGCACCACAGCGATGACGTCGAAGGGGGTGGAGCTGGCCATCCCCCCATGCTGCTGGTTGGGTGGCGACCCAGGGGTGGCACGATGCTCGTCTTCGGACGAACTAGAGGTCTGGGTAGGTCAGTGGTGAATTGCGGAGTTGTTGTTCTGTCTTGGCCATTCGGGCTGACACAAGATCGCCTGGATTTAGCTGCTGGGAGGGTGATTTTAGTTCGATGCAGAATCCACACGCTGATGTCTTGAGCTGATGCTCGCTCTGGACGTCTGGCCGCGGCCTATTAGCCATGCAGACGTGCTGAAGAAGGCCATTGATCCAGATTTCAACCCGTGCTGGAGGATCGGCGTGCCCAACAAAAGCCCAACCCTTGATTTTATCTTTTTGTACTTCTTCAAGTCGGCCCTGCCAGCCCTGTTGCTGGCGAACTTCGCGGCGATAGAGATCGGGCGATACTTGGATACTAGCTCTGCAGGCGGCCTTGCTGGTGGCATCCAGATTGAGCATCAGAAATCGATCCAATTGATCAACAAGCAAATCGGGATCCAGAAGGGCTTTTTCATAGGAGACCAGCAGACAGGGGCGATCGATTCGATCAAGGAATCTCACCAGGCGGCGGTATTCTCTAAGGCTCTGCGTGAGTTGACTTTGTAAGCTTTCACCCTTGGAGACCTGGCGCCGGCCCGCGATGGCAAGAATGTCGCGAAAAATCACCACAAGGTAGGGACGTCTTAGCAGCCTGAGCAGTGATGGCTCCAGAACCTGACGGGATGGAAGCTTGAAGCCCCACAGATTGTGATCCTGATTGCGTTGATCAATCAACAGCAGCAATTCCCTGCGCTGTCGTGGCTGTAGGAGTGCTGCGAGCTGCTGATCTTCGTGCGTCCCTATAGCTGTTTGCTCACCCATGCAAATGCCTGCCGCTTTGAGTACGGCCGCCAGCATGGAGGTACCGGAACGTCCCAACCCTGCCACCACAACAGTGCCTGCTGAGTCTTGATCTTTGGTATTGGCATTGAGAAGCCAGAATCCAGAGTTCCGATGGCTTTCTGCGCCGCCTCCCAGCATGCTGATCGCTTCAGATTTTGGGCGAAACTGCTTGAACATCATGAATGGATGATCGGCATGAATGCGGCCAGGTGCTGCAGGCTGAGGGCGAGGCGTGAGGGAGGACTGGCCTGCAGCGCAATCAAGTGATCCACAGCCTGCTCAGGCGTGATGAACCAGCCGCAGCGCTGGTTCACATAGCTGGGATACGCCATCAGGGCCCCGAAGACCAGTTCATCCAATGTAAGCTTGCGTCCACGTCGCTCGCACTGCAGCTGATCCATGGTGAGACCCCAGCCAGCATAAAAGGGCAGGCCATGGCAGACCACGGGGACCTCTCTGAGCAGGGCCTCAAAGCCTGTGCCGGAGGTGAGAACATGGATGCGATCCACCTGGTTCAGCAGCGTATCGATCGCGATGTCTGGCAGTACGGCATCCACGATACTTGGAATGGAGCCCTCTCCTTCACCGGCTGGCCTCCGCCCATTGGCGACGAAAGGGTGAGGTTTATAAATCAAATGGGCCTCGGGTTCCAGCCGGCGGGCGGCTGTGGCAAGGGCCAGGTTGGTGCGAATGCCTGGGGCCCCGTAGCGAATGGAGGCATCCTGTTCAACTTGCCCCACCACCAGCACCACAGGCTTGTCGTGATAAGGGCGTATCCAGTTCTGGCCTTTCAGATTGTATTTGCTGAGGGAAGCAGATAGGATCACGGAACGCAGTCGTTGGGCTCGCACGCATTCATCGACGTTGAAGCAGTGTTCTTGAAGGAATGTCTCCAGGGCGCTCGGGCAGGTGGCATCAAAATAAATCCCCACCGCATCAACCGCCAGAGAGAGTGGCAGCTGGAGGTGGGCTCCCCGTCCACTGGAACGCAAAAAGCCATCCTCCAGTTGAATCAGTGGCCTTTCCTCAGGCTGTAGCGCCTGCTTGTTGAGCGCCCTGCCAAGCACAGCTGAGGCCTGAGCCTTGCGACTGGGCCTGGCGTGCCGATGGCGAAAGTGCAGCTGGCTTCCTGCCAGGTAGTAGCGCAAGGTTCGGTGGTGGAACGGATGAATCCCGAACGCCTCAATCCTCACTGGAAAGCGACGTCGTTGCTGCAGTTGCAAGCCGACCAATTCGATGATCTGCTCCGGCTCACAGGCCTGGCGCCGGGTTGGATCCCAGTACGTGCTCTCCTCCAGCAGCCATCGGTGCAGCAGTGCGAGTTGCCATCGGCGGCTGGATGGCAGGTGCGGAAGCCCGTGCACCGGAAGTTTCCAGATCAGGGCTTCCAGGCCCCAACGCCAGTCCTTGGTGACCATCGCGGACGCTGTTGCCAGAAGTGGTGCCGGGTGCTGCCGTTGGTGTGCGAGATCAAGGACGCTGTCGTTTGGATACAGTTGGTAGGCGAACCTTTCCATGCGCTGGGCTTGGCAGCGGTTGGCCAGCAGGACGAAGGGCTGCTCCGGTGGAGTGGCCAAGTGGCGCGGATTCCATCCACTGATTCCCCAGTGCCGCCAGCAACTGAGTAGCCTCTCGATGCGGCTTTCCTGGCTCGGAAGGAGTAGAGAGAGACCCTGCGGTGGCTGGCTCCAGTTGCAACGGCTCAAAGGCTGCCATCCCCCCAGCCTGTGGAACCACGTAGGCTGCTCAAGTCCGAACAGGGGAGCCAGGGAGTTACCCATCGGGGTGGGCCAGATCATGCAAAGTTAGGCGTTGGAGAGCAAGGGGGCTTCAGGTTGATGGCCCAGAGGGTGGTGATTTCGGGGGCAAGCCGAGGCATTGGTGCAGCCTTGGCCGAGGCCATTGCTACCCCAGGGGTTGCACTCCTGCTGTTGGCCCGGCATGGGGAGAATTTGCGCCAAGTTGCGGAACGTTGTGTTGAGAAAGGTGCGGAGGTCTACTGGAAGGCCCTTGATGCGCGCCATCGCGAGGCCGTGGCGGAAGCCGTAGAAGGGTTCGCCAGCCGCGGAGGTGTGCAACTCCTCATCGCCAATGCCGGTGTGGTGGCTTTGGAGGACAGACCGAGCGACCTGGGCCCCGATTGGGAGCAACTTCGGGAACAGATCGATCACAACCTCACATGTACGCTCTCATTGCTCCAGGCGGGACTGAGCCTGCCCGTGGAACAGCGACCGCATCTTCATTGCGTGGTCGTGAGTTCTCTGAATGCCTTTCTGCCGCTCGGAGAAGCGCCAGGCTACTGCGTGGCCAAGGCGGCTCAGCACACCTTGGTGGAAGCCCTTGAGGACTTCTATGCCTGCCGCCCTGAGCCAGGTGCGGAGGTCGTCTTCAGCCAGGTGTTTCCAGGTTTCGTGGCCACGGCCATGGCCACGGACTATCCAGGCCCCCGACCATTGCAATGCACGGCTGAACAAGCTGCACAACGAATCCTGCGGGGTTTGCGGGCTGAACGCAAACTCATTATGTTTCCCCGTCGGCTGGCTTTGCTGCTTTGGATCGGGCAACGCTTACCCAAGCCCATCCTGCGCTGGATCCTTGCTCCTAGCCGGGCCTATCGAGGCTTTTGGCCATGATCAGATGAGACATCACCTGCTCACCTCCGTAGAGCTTCAGGAAGCGAATCATCGCTTGGTTGTCTTCGAGAATCCAGCCCATGCTGGCGGATGAACTGCCAAGTGCCAGTCCCTTGTTGATCAGGTGACTGAGCATGGCGATGGACGCGATCAAGGACAGTTGGGATCCCTGTAATTCGGGAATGACTCCCAAGAGCGCGATACGGCCATGTTTGCATTGGCAGCGCCGTAGTCGTTGGAAAAGCAGTGGAAGATTGAGGAGACCCAGGCTGGGGTTGAGGTCGGCGGCAATTTCCTTGGCGTTGGGAATCCCCAGGGAAAGGGCAACGGGTTTCCCGTGCAGCGATACAAAGGAAAGAACCCCCTTGGGCAGGAACATCAGAACCTTGAGAATCAAGTTTTTTGCTTCCGCTCTGCCGATGGGTTCGAAACCCCAGTTACTGCTCCAGCAGCGGTTGATCAAGGTTTCGACCCACTCGATGTCACGTCCCAGGGTTGACCACTTGGCCACCTCCAGTTTCAGGCCCTGCTCGGGCATGGCGTTAAGAAGGGGCGCCATCCGCAACGCGAGCCGTGAGGCGTTGCGTTCATCGGTCTGGAGGAAGGTCAACAGTCGTTTTGCACGCTGATAGCCACAGGCAACCAGGTTGTTGATGTAATGCTCAGGCGTCTGCGGGTAGCCGTAAAGGGCTGGATAGGTGCTGTACTCCAGCAGTCCACACTCATCATGAATGGATGGATTGAACGGACCGATGAGCAGCTGGGAACTGCGGTTTCGTGACCAGGTTTCGGCCGCCTGGGTAAGAGCCTGGCTGGCTTTAGGGTCGTCGATGCAATTGTAGAGTCCGAATCGCGACGGCCCTTCTGCAGGCTGCATGGCCATGATCCTGCCAATCGTGATTCCTTGATCCCTGAGGATCCAGCGCTGATGGGGAGTGCGTTGCAGGTAGGGCTGAAACCAGCTTGAGGTCCGCAGAACTTCATCGAAGTGATCAAACCAGTCGGGTCGTTGTTCTGGATCCAGTCCGATTCCAAGACCCGCCCTGAATCGATGGTGATTCAGGGCGGAGTGAACTTCAACCAGCTGCATCGTCTTTTGACTGCTGAATGGCATTACATAGACTCATCACGAGATCGTTGATGCTCTCTTTTGTGTGGTCGGAACGAACGAACAGGCGTAGGCGACAGCGGTTGCTGGGCACCGTCGGAGGGGCGATCGGATATACTCCCCAGCCCCTTGAGAGCAAATGATTGGCGGTTAGGAATGTATGGCGAAGATTATTTAGCATGATGGGAACAATCCCCATGCCCAGGCTCTGTCCCACATCAAGCCCTGCTTCCCGAGCCGTGTCAACCAGATAGCCGCCATTGTCCTGGAGAAAGGCCACCCGCTCGGGTTCGCGCAACAGAATCGTCAAGGCGGTGTCTGCGGCGGCACAGCAAGGAGCATTGAGACCTACGCTGAAACTAAAACCGCTGGCATGCAATCTGAGATGCTGAATGATGGTTCGGTTGGCAGCAATGAAGCCACCGGTGGAGGCCAGACTCTTGCTGAGAGTGCCCATCCAGAGATCAACCCGGCAAGGATCCACCCCCTGCAGTTGGGAGCAACCCAGGCCCTGGCGTCCAAGCACCCCAAGGCTGTGAGCTTCATCCACCATCAGCAATGCTTGATGTTGATCGCGAAGCCTAAGCAGGGTTTCCAGGTCCGGGCTGTCACCTTCCATGCTGAAGTGCCCTTCGGTGACAATCAGGCAGCGGCGATGCTGTGGACGATGCTTTTTTAACAGCGTTTCAAGACACGCTGCATCGTTGTGGGGAAACACCAGACGCCGGGCCCCGGAGAGGCGCACCCCCATCTGGATGCTGTTGTGAGAATACTGGTCCAGCACCACCAGGTCGCCGGGCTCGACAAGGGCGGCGATGGTGCTGACATTGGTGGCGTGGCCGCTGACGAACACCAGCGCGGATTCCTTGCCGTAAATGTGGGCCAGCCGGGACTCCAGGCTGCCATGATGGGGGAGTTCTCCCGCCATCAGGCGACTTGCCGAGGTGGACAGGCCGTAGTCCCTGAGGGCCTTGGAGGCCGATTCGATGACCAGGGGGTGGGTTTTGAGATTCAGATAATCGTAAGATGAGAATTGCCTCTGATCGAGAGGTTGGACATGCTCAGCACTAGAAAAGAACGGGAGATCGGAGTGCTCGAGGCCATTGCGCTGCATCAGCCGTTGTACAAGCCTCTGACTGGAGAGTAGAGAGGCTTGTTGCCAGGGCATCGGTCTGGGGCCATTGAGTTGATGCCAGTTTAGCTCAAATGTGGCTATGCGTGCTAGGATGGATTTTTGGGGTGCGCTGCTCGTTCAATGCCTGCTGCGATCAAAAGGATAGACCGAGATCTTCTACTGGAGATGAGTGACGATGAAATTGTCCATGAAGTTGTCGCCATTTTAAGGCGGGTTGTGCCTCATGACCTGGTAGACGTTCAGCCCGACTCGCGCTTGATTGAAGATGTGGGCATAGATTCACTGGGGACTTATGAGTTGGTGATGGACGCGGAAGACCGGTTTGGTATCGAGATCAATGACGATCAGCTTTTGGAGGTCAAGACCGTGCGAGATGTTGTTGAATTTGTGAAATCCCAGGTGGAATGAGCCGTCAGTCTCCCATCGCTGTGACTGGGATGGGTTGCGTTTCCCCCCTTGGGAACAATTCTGATGCTGCCTGGGATGCCTATTTTCACGGCCTGAGTGCCTCTAGGAAGCTCGAGGAGCCCTGGGCTTCTGGAGGGGACACATTCCTGGCGGCAGTGGTCGACTATGACATAGCCTCACTCTTAGGTGAATTCCTTGTCAACAGGCTGGACCGATGCAGTCAGTTTGCCCTGCTTGCAGCGCGGCAGGCTTGGTTCGCCAGTGGTTTGGGGGAGCAGGAAATCCCTGGTGACCGTTTGGCCGTAGTGCTTGGAACTGGGATCGGGGGCCAGTCCACCTTGATTCAGCAATATGAGCGCAATGCCGCCGGTGCCCGGCGTGTTCACCCCCTGGCCGTGGCCATGGCCATGCCGAATGCCGCAGCTGCCCAGGTGGCTATTGAATTGGGGGCTCATGGCGGCGCCCATGCGCCGGTATCGGCGTGCGCCAGTGGTGCCGAGGCGATTGTGTGGGGACAGATGCTGCTGGCTGCCGATCAGGCGGACGTGGTGGTGGTCGGGGGAGCCGAAGCGGCCATTCACCTCGCCACCATGCGTGGATTCGCTGAGATGCGAGCACTTTCCTGTCGGCATGCAGATCCTGCAGGTGCCTGTCGGCCCTTTGCAGAGGATCGGGATGGGTTTGTCCTGGGGGAAGGGGCAGGGGTGCTCGTTCTGGAGAGACTCAGGGATGCCGAGGCACGTCATGCACCGATCGAAGGGCTGTTGCTCTCTGCCGGGATGACGAGCGATGCTCACCATCTGGCGATGCCGCAGCCGGACGGGCTGCACTCCGCCGAGGCCATCCGGAAGGCCCTTCGGTGTGCAGATGCGGTGCCAGAGGACCTTGCAATGATCAGTGCCCACGCGACTGGAACCGCTCTGGGTGACCTGGCAGAAGCTCGGGCGCTTCGTCTTGTGCTGGGCGCAGCCACGGATCAGGTCTGGGTGACCGCCCCCAAGGCAGGTCTTGGACATCTGTTGGGAGCGGCAGGAGCCGTGGAATCCATTCTGACGCTCAAGGCCTTGCAGAGGGCGGTGGTGCCACGGAGTCTGAACGCCGATCCGCCCGACCCTGAGATCCCGCTTCGGATTGCCAGTCAGCGCAACGAGCCCCTCAGCCCCCGGAGTCGGCATCTGGCCCTCAAGAACTCCTTCGGATTTGGCGGTCACAATGTGAGCCTGCTGTGGGCGAGCGCTTGACCTCGGCCCTGGTGCTGCATCAGGGGGCTGAATCCAGTCTGGATTATTTCTTGCATTCTGCGTTCCAGGCACGGCTATGGCGTGCGGTCTTGCTGGATACCCGCCTTCGTCCGCCTGCAGACATGGGATCTCAGCTGATGCAGGCAAAGGTTGTCGTGCTGGTGCGGTATTGGCCCCGTGGATGGTGCTGGAGAGGCTGGCTCAGACAGGCAAGAAGGCAGGGTTTGCGTTGCATCTACTGGATGGATGATGATCTGTTGGACCTTTCTGGATTTAAGGTGTTGCCGCGCAAGTATGCGGTCAAATTGCGTCGTCTGGCCTGGGATCACCGTCGCGCCATCCTTGATTGGTGTCAGGAGCTTTGGGTGAGTACCCCAACCCTGGGCCAGCGTTATGCCGGCCTGAAGCCCGTAGTGATTCCGTTGTGCCCCCAGGCTAGGGTGTTGGAACAGATCTCCAGTTTCAGCATCGGTTACCACGGCACGGCGTCCCATCGGCAGGAATTGCTTTGGTTGTATCCGCTCATCGTGGATGTGCAGGCTCGCTATTCTCATACCCTCGTTGAGCTGTATGGCGATGAAGAGATGCGCCAGTTATATGGCGCCATACCCAGGGTGCAGGTGCACCACCCCATTCCCTGGGAGCGCTATCGCGAAGTCACAGCCGGCCAGCATCTTGATCTGCTCCTTTGCCCGCTCGTTGCTAATACGTTCAATGGTGCACGCGCTGCGGTTAAGTTCTTTGATGCCGTCCGCTTAGGCGCCGTTGGCCTTTACAGCGATCGGCAACCCTATGCTAGTATGGTAAGCCATGGTGAAGATGGTCTGTTGTTGGGTGATCAATACGACGAGTGGCTGGATGCTATTAGTCGCCTGGTGAGCCAGCCCCAAGAGCGTCAACAACTTGCTGATTCTGCCCGCCGTCGCGCTTCAAGCTATCTTCATTTAGCTCAAAGTAATGAAACTTAATCACCCGTTCGCAACACATATCTTTATCATTTTTGGCGTTTTCGCTGGGCTCGGCTTAGGTCAGGGAGCAGTGTCCCAGCCGTTGGGGCGTTTGGGAATGGCTCCAAGCGGCTTCAGTAGCGATTTGCGCTATCGCCTTGGCCCAGGCGATAGGATCCGCATGTCAGTGTTCAAAGTTCCCGGCTATGAGGGGACTGCTGAGGTAATTGCTGATGGCACGGCGAGTTTTCCCCGCATCGGCAGCGTCCCTGTGGCCGGACTCACCCTGGATCAGGCCAGACAGCGCATTGGGGCGGCCTATGGGCGCTACCTTCGCCGCCCCAGTGTGTCCCTGGATTTGGTGTATGCCCGACCCATGCGCATTACCGTCACCGGCGAAGTTCAACGGCCAGGCTTGTACAGTCTCGATCGCTCCGGCAGTTTTCAGCTGGAAAGTGCGGGAGCTACCGCGGGCTCGTCCCAGCCCACCACTATTCAGGCGAGTGGTTGGCCCACGCTGGTCGAAGCAATCCAGAAAGCTGGCGGGATCACAGCCCGGGGAGATCTCCGCGCTGTTGTGCTCAAGCGCCGGGTAGGCTCGGGACCGCAACAAGAACTGCTGGTCAACTTCTGGGAGGCTCTGCGAGATGGCCAACAGATTGATAACCCCATCTTGTTTGATGGCGATGTTGTCATGGTGACACAGGCTGACACGTTCAGTTATGAAGACCTCATCAAGATTGGCTCATCAACGTTCGCTCCTGATACGATTGGTGTGAACGTCGTTGGGGAAGTTGTTCGTCCAGGCGTCATCCGAGTGCGGGCTAATAGTCACCTCAGCAATGCTGTGCTGGCGGCTGGTGGTTTTGTCAAAGAGCGAGCCAGCGTGGGTAACCTTCAACTCTTTCGGCTCGAATCGAATGGGACTGTCACCAAAAAAGAGGTGCGTTTCAGTCCTTCGGACCCCTTGGGTAGTGACAACAACCCTGCCCTGCGCGAGGGCGATGTGGTGGTTGTGAACCGCAACCGAAGGGCCGCCGTCAATGATGCGGTGCGAGCCACACTTGAGCCTGTGGGGCCAATTATTAATGCGGCATCTCTGCTAAGGCTTCTGGGAGCCAACTAGTTCTTGTCATGGAGGGAACAATGTCTCGGCTGCGGCAACTGAGTGGGTTTGACATCCAATGGCGTGTCGTGAATGCCTTGGTGTATCGGGAGCTGCGTCGCCGCGTCAGCGATGTGCAGGGTGGGTTTTTAGCCGTGCTGATGGAGCCTGTCGGCCAGATTGCTGTCTGGGCGGCGCTGCGTTTCATTGTCCACCCGGTAGGTACAGTAAATAATCTCAATATCTTTCTTTTTCTCGCTCCTGGAGTCATTCTTTTTAACCTTTACTCCAGGGTGGCTTCTCATGGGTTGACGACGATGGAGGCTAACAAAGCTCTGTTCTTTTACCGTCGTGTGAAACCGATTGATACCGTCTTGGCTAAAGCGATTGAGGAGTTGGGGCTTTATTCGTGTGCGGCCATCGTCGTTTTCGGAATTGTCTGGGCCTACCTTTATAATCTTGTCCTCCAGAACTTGCCGCTGTTAGTGACTTCTTTTGTTCTGATGGCCCTCATTGGGGTTGCCAGTTCGTTGCTTTCCTTGGTGGGCTCTTATTATTTTCCAAATCTGAAGCAGGTTTTGTCCTGGCTGAATCGAGCTCTTTACTTCGCTTCAGGTGTAATTTATTCACCAATTCAAACTCCTCAATTTGCTAGAGACATTCTTGTTTATAATCCTATTCTTCAATGCATTGAGCTCTCGCGGAAAGCCTTGAGCATGGATTATCAGGTTCCGTCGCAGGTGACCCTTGGCTACCCGTCGGGATTCGCGCTAGTTTATCTAAGCCTTGCCCTGTGGTGCTATACTAGCAATGAGAAGGTACTGATTCGCCGTTAAGCCAATGATACGCGTCAGCTCGCTTACCAAGAGTTACCTCTACAAGGGCAAGCGCAAGTGCGTCCTGGATGATTTGAGTTTTGAGATCGCTGGCGATGAATCGATCGCGGTGATTGGTGCCAACGGGGCAGGGAAATCCACCTTGCTGCAGTTGCTGGGCGGCATTGATGTCCCGGATCGGGGCAGCATCCAGTGCGATGGCACGATTTCCTGGCCAGTTGGAATCGAGGGTGGTTTCCAAGGCAGTCTCACCGGCAGGGAAAATGTGACATTTGTTAGTATGATTTATGGCGAAAAGCATGAGATTGATGATCGCATTAAATTCGTTGAAGACTTTGCTGAGCTTGGTATTTACTTTGATCGGCCTTTTAAAACCTATTCATCAGGCATGAAGTCACGTCTTTCTTTCGGACTCTCCATGGCTTTCCCCTTTGATTACTATCTTATCGATGAGATCACGGCGGCTGGCGATCAAAAGTTTAGAGAGAAAAGCAAGCGCCTTTTAATCGATCGAAAGAAAACCTCTAACTTTCTGATGGTGGACCACAACTTGTGGGGCTTGCAGATCCACTGCAACCGAGCCTTCTTGTTGGAATCTGGAAGAATTACTGAGTACACGAGCGTTCAGGAAGCTATCGACATACACACCAAAACCTTGCTGGCTGAATTGCCACCTAAGTCGGAAGTCTCCCGTGCAGCTTGAACTCGCCAAGCAAAAATCGGTTCAAGTCTTCCAGCAGACTCAAGCCCACTGGAGGTCTAAGATTCGTAGGCCCAATCTTCTGGGTTGGTTAAGGAGGCGTTCCCTATGGCAGTTGGTCCTTGTACCAGTGGTGTTGGGAGGCCTCTATTTCTTTGCGGTGGCGCGTGACCGTTTTTCGGTGGAGTCAAGCTATGTGGTGCGCCGCTCCGCCGAAGATATTTCACTCGGAGGTGGTTCCACCAGTGGTCTTGCGGGTTTGCTGGCCGGTTCCACCCAGAATTCCTTGGAGGATGCACGCTACTTACGCACCTATCTCACGTCTCCACAGGTTCTAGAGGACTTACTCAAGTCCTATGATTTTGACGAGGCTTATGCCCAGCTCCCGCCTGATGTGATTGCGGGTTTGCCCAGCGGTGCTAATCGGCAAATGCGGCTCAAGTTCTTCCAGAAGCAAGTTCAGGTGCAGCTTGATGAAATCTCTGGTGTTATTACTCTTACGACGGTCGGTCTAACACCCAAGGCGGCCTACGATCTTAACCAGTTCTTGTTGAAGCAGAGCGAACAGTTCGTCAATCGACTGAATCAGAGGATTGGTGAAGCGCAACTGCAGTTTGCCCGCAAGGAGTTGGCCAGTTCCCAATCACAGTTGAATAAGGCTAAGCAGCGCCTGCTTACTTTTCAGAGCTCTACGGAAGTGATTGATCCCAAGGTAGAGGCAGGGATTGTTGCGAATTCTGTCGGTGGGCTTGAAATGAAGCTTGCTGAATTGAAGTTGCAACGTTTTACGCTTGAACAGCAATTCAAGAGTTCGGACGAGCCTGACCTTCTGGCTGTCAAGGATCAGATTGCAGAACTGCAGAGATTGATTGATTCTGAGCGTAGGGGTTTGGTGTCACGTCAGGGATCGGGCCGAAATCTGAATCAGAAAGCTGCTGACATGCTGCAGTTCCAATCGGCAGTGGACTTTGCCGCCGACTTATATAAAACGGCGCTTGTTTCGGCGGAAAAGGCACGTGTCGATACCCAGCGCCAACAGAAGTTCATGGCTACTCTCTCTGAACCGCTTCTGCCAGATTCTCCTGCGTTTAATTGGCGTCTGCGGGGGTTCTTTACGGTTGCCGCTCTCGCGTTGGTCAGTTTGAGTTTGGGTAAGTTTGTGCTCGGTGTTCAAGACAGTCACCGTGAGTAGGCGGATCCTCCCCCGGCTTCAGCTCAGCACAGGACGCCAGTGGCGTCGCAAGACACTCGCTTTTGTCTTCAGTCGCTGGAAGCCGTTGCATGGTCGCTGGTCAGAATCGTTTGACTATCCTGTCTGGCTCAGTGAAAACGCATTGGCGCCGGGTTGGTACCGGCTGGGGCTGTTGTTGCAGGGCCCCCAACACAGATACCGGATCGATCTTCGCCGGGGGGAGGAGCCTTTTGCGCAGCCTTTGATGGTCACCAATGGAGTGGAGCGTCGTCGCTTGGTACGCATCTCTAGTCGCGGCAGCCAGTTCCTGCAGCTTCGTTTCTTTCATCTTGAAGGGGATCTCGAGCGGTTGCAGTTGCGGTATCAACCGTTGTTTTCGCCGAGGGCCCGCTACCGGGTGGCCCGTCACCTGCGCACTCGCCATGATCTCTATGGGCGGGTCATTGGCAGTAATCGCCACCGCAGTCATGCGCGTCAATGGTTCGACTACAACGCCTTGCTCGCCCGCCGCACCTTGCATGCCCACGGCTACAGCGCCTGGATGGAGACGGTCGAGGCCCCCCGCCGGCGCGCGCTGGAAGAGGCTGCGCCGCAGGTCGGCAACGACCTTCGGTTGCAGGTGTGGTCTCCAGGGTCCACTGTCCATGCCGACTGGTGGGTGGTGCTGGAGGAGGGCGATCGCCTGGCTCCCGGTGCGAATGAACGCCTTGGCCAGCTGCTGCGTCAGGCGCCTAGAGCTGAACTGATTTATGCCGACAGTGATCTCGTTTCCGCTCAGGGGGTGCGGCATAGCGCCCATTGGAAACCTGTCTGGAATCCCGATCTGCTGCTGGCTGATCCCCACTACAGCCGTTGCTTCTGGGTAAGGGCTGATCGCTTGGAGGTGGCTCTGCAGCGGTTGGCTGTATCTGGTGAGGAACTCACCCCCTATGGTTTACTTCTGGAGTTGTCCCAGATTTGCCAGGCTGAGCACATCTGGCATTGGCCTGAGGTGCTCAGCCACCATCGCCCTGTCCGCCGCGGAGGCGAAAACACCGCTGCCCTTGTGCAGCGTCACCTGCAGCGGCACGGCTCCCATGTGGTGGTGAAGCCTCGGGAAGGCGGGGGCCATCGTCTGTTTTGGCCTTTGCCCGATCGCCCGCTGAGCGTGAGTGTGATTGTTCCCACCCGGGACCGGCTGGAGTTGTTGAAGCCCTGTCTCCACTCTTTGTGGGCCACGGCCGGGAATCGCCTGGAACTTGAGCTTCTGGTGGTGGATAACGGCAGCCAGGAGCCCGCCACACTGGCCTACCTGGCGGAGCTTGAGACCAGTGGAGGGGCGAGGGTTTTGCGCTGCCCAGGACCTTTCAACTATTCGGCGCTCAACAATGTGGCGGCAGAGATGGCTCAAGGGGAGTTGTTGCTGCTGTTGAACAATGATATCGAGGCGTGCCAGTCTGGTTGGTTGGAGCTGATGGCGGGCCAAGCCCTGCGTGAGGAGATCGGCTGTGTGGGGGCCCAGCTGCTCTATCCCGACGGAACGTTGCAGCATGCCGGCGTGATTCTGGGCATTGGTGGCGTTGCCGGCCATAGCCACAAATATCAGTCGGCTTCGGAGCCTGGCCATCAGCTGCGTGCCCAGCTCAGTCAGAATCTCAGTGCTGTGACCGGAGCAGCTTTGATGATCCGTCGAGCGCTGTTTCAGCGACTGGGGGGGTTGGATGCCGAACAGTTGCATGTGTCGTATAACGATCTCGATCTCTGCTTGCGGTCCATGGCCGCAGGCTACCGAAATGTTTACTGTGCTGAGGCTGTGCTTGTGCATCACGAATCCAAGAGTCGGGGTGCGCCGATCACACAAGAGGCCCTCAACCAGTGGCAGAACGAGAGGGCAGTCATGCAACAACGTTGGGGGTTGATTCTAAATTCAGATCCCTATTATCATCCCCAGCTCAGCCTTCGTGAGGAGAACTTTGGCTTGCGTTTGGATGGTCCAGTACCTCAGTTGAGGCGGCTCGAGCTAGGCTGGGGAATAATCTGATGGGGCTGGATCTGGCTAGCAGGCCATTGATTGATCTCCCTGATGTGAGCGTCCATGTGGCCGCTGGGGCGTTTGGTCCTTTTGGGCAGCAGGCACAGCAGATGGCCGAGCAGGGTTTTTGCTTGCTTGATCTTGCAGATGACAGCTTCCGCGAGCGGGCCAGTTTGATTCGGGCTTCTCTGGAGCCACACTTTGATCTCGACGGTTGGCGAAAGGGAGCGGCTGTTGATCTGCGTCTGCAGGATGGCTGGATACAGTGCGCCTCTGTGCGGGAGCTGGCGCTGCATACGGTGGTGTTGGAGCTGCTCCGCCTCCTTTACGGACGCGAACCATTCTGCTTCCAAACATTGAATTTCCCGGTGGGCAGCCAGCAGCACTTTCACAGTGATGCCGTTCACTTCCATAGCTATCCCTATGGCTTCATGTGTGGTGTGTGGATGGCGCTGGAAACAATTGAGGCTGATGCTGGGCCGCTGGTGTACTATCCCGGAAGCCATCGCTTGCCCTATCGCAGTGCCGAAACGGAGGGCTTCCGTCCGGAGACTGTGGCGGCGGAACGCCACCCCCAGCGCCTATTTGAGCCGATCTGGCAA
>Ga0247833_1001184_pt1 | contig 44315 bp, 44 predicted proteins | sample LaCruzMarch2015__7_FD_187117 | JGI IMG/M metagenome (GOLD analysis project Ga0247833, IMG submission 187117) | Freshwater microbial communities from meromictic Lake La Cruz, Castile-La Mancha, Spain - LaCruzMarch2015_8m | ecosystem: Environmental > Aquatic > Freshwater > Lake | place: Spain...
CCGCCGAGGATCCCGAATTCGAAACGTTCTACACCAAGAACATCCTGCTCAACGAAGGTCTGCGTGCCTGGATGGCCCCTGCCGACCAGCCGCACGAAAACTTCATCTTCCCTGAAGAGGTTCTGCCGCGCGGCAACGCCCTTTGATCCTCTCCCTTCCAAGCTATGGCCCCTTCGGGGGCCTTTTTTTTGTTGGCCCCCCAGACCGTCCATCGCTGCCACCCTCTGTTCGGCACCGGCCAGAAAAGCTGGTTACGATGGTTAGGTTCCGTCAGCAGTGACGTGGTGAGCGGCGGAAATGCCTGATTGAAGCGCTCGGCGACACCTGAGCCAGTGGGTCTCACCCCGCGCAAGCGGATTCGGTGGGTCCAACGTCGGGAAAGTTCACTGTGTTGCTTCTTTCAAAGGTTGTTTTCGTTCTCGCCGCAGGCGTCGCCGGCTGGCATCCAACCCACAGGAGGAGGTGTCCATGACCCCAAGTTGTCCCATCCAGGGTCTGCTGATCGCGGAGAATGCCGGCTGATCACGGCTGCTGACTCCTGATCCATCGGTTCCGCGCCAGAGCGGACCCGGCGAGAGCCCCCGGCATCGGTTTCCCCAGGACCCCCTGGTGAAGTCGATGTCGGGGGCATCGTTCATGGGCTCTACGCGCGAGCGCTAACCATGGGCCGTTGTCATGGCGAGCCGCACCGCCTGCTTGGAGGGATGGGAATGCTCGTCCCGGTAGAGGATCTGCCTATCGGCGGAGCGGTAGGTGCAGGACCGTTCTGGGCAGAAGAGGTCGAACAGATCCACTGCGGCACGGCGTTGGCCGGATGGCAGTTGGCCTCCCGCGCGAAGGGCAGGCCATTGAGCACCGCCAGGTGCACGCCGCGCCGCGCCAGGTCGGCCGAGAACATCACCATGCAGCGACCACCAGTGCATGCCGGTGGTCCAGCGGCTCAGGGACGGCACGCCCCAGTGCCAGAGGGAGAGGGAATAGGAGATCGGGCCCACGGCCACCAGGGCCTGCTGGCTGGGATACAGCTGAACGAAGGCGATCAGGGACGCCAGCGAGGCCACCCCCATCACGGCGAACAGGTTCCGCTGGCCGCTGGCCACTGGGTGAGGCGGGAGCGTTGCCTCTGGCCAGCGACTCCTGGGATCGGACGGCCTCGATCACGTGCCCACCCCGTCGCGACCCTCTTCCGGGCCGTCGTCCCTGTGCCGGGCCAGCACCAGCACCCCCACCGCCGTGGGCAGCAGCACGGTGCACACCCGCAGCACCAGGGTGACGGCCAGCGCCGCCGATCGATCGACTCCGAAGGCCACCGCCAGGCCGATGGCCGTGGCCTCCGCGGTGCCGACCCCCGCCGGCAGGAAGGAGAGGACGCCGCCGAGGGCCATCGCCGTGCGGATCACGGCGGCCTGGGTCAGGGCCAGGGGATCCCCCAGCAGCTGGAGCAGGCCCATCAGCGCCGCCGCCTCGACCAGCCACACCAGGGCCGCCAGGGTGGTGCCCATCAGCAGGGGCAAGGGCCGCAGCAGCCGCCGCAGCCGGCTCACCGCCCCGAGGGCTTCCCGCAGCAGCCTGGTCAGACCGTGCCAGCGCCGGTGGGCCGGCAGCCGGTCGAGGAAGGCCTCCAGACGCCGCAGGGCGGCAGGGTGGCTCAGCAGCCAGGCGCCGATGGCCAGGGTTCCCCCGGCGGCCAGCAGGGCCGGCAGAATTCGGCCCCCCAGCCCCCAGGCGAGCACCAGCAGGGCTCCGGCCAGGTCCGTCACCCGCTCCGCCAGGGTCACCCCAACGCCCACCTGCATCGGGATGGCGTGGCGACGTTGCAGCCACAGCCCGCGCAGGGCCTCACCGCTGCGCCCTGGGGCCGCCACCAGGGAGAGGCCGGCGACGTAGATCCGGCTGCTGGGACGCCAGGGCAGGGGGTGTCCCAGCAGCCGCAGATAGAACTGCCAGCGCTGGAACAGCAGCAGATAGCCCAAAGTCACCAGCGTCGGCACCAGGACCCAGCACCACCAGGGCAGGGCCGCCAGGGAGCGCATCACGTTGGCGAAGCCGAACCAGAAGCTGAGCCCCAGGTAGACGACCAGCGTGGCCACCAGGCCCAGGAGCCAGCGCTTCTGCATCAGCGGCCAGGGCGGCGCCGTTGGCATGAAGGTGGGGCGAACACCGGCGCGCTCATGGTGTGAAGCGCAGTTTCTGGGCCGCGTAGAGACACATCCGCGCCAGGATCAGACCCTCCTTCACATGGGCGATGTTGGAGCTGCCGTAACTGCGCTCCTGGTACCGCACCGGCACCTCCACGATCTTGAGGTTCAGCTTGGAGGCGCCGAAGAGCAGGTCGAAATCGCCGAAGGGGTCGAAGTCGCCGAAGTAGGCCCGCCCGGCCTTGAGGCGCTCGTAGTCGGCCTTCCAGATCACCTTGGTGCCGCAGAGGGTGTCCTTCAGCCGCTGGCGCAGCAACCAGGAGAAGGCCGCGGCGAAGAAACGGTTGGCGGCCGTGTTCAGCGGCGGCATGGCGGCGCTGGTGCGGGGGTACACCAGCCGGCAGCCGTTGACGAACTCCCCCCGGCCCTCGGCCAGGGCCTTGTAGAACCGCGGCAGGTCCTCGGGGCGCACGGTGAGATCCGCATCCAGGATCATCAGCACCTCCCCCTCGGCCTGATCGAAGCCCAGCCAGACGGCGTCCGCCTTACCGCGGCCGCTCTGGCGCAGGGCCCGCAGCTGCAACGGGCCGCTGTAGGTGGCGCAGACCCGCTCGATCTCGGCCCAGGTGTCATCGGAGGAATGACCTTCCACGAACAGCACCTCGGTGGCCGACCCCAGCAGGGGCATGCGCTCGATGGCGGCGGCGATGTTTCCCGCCTCGTTGCGGGCCGGGATCACCACGCTGACGCTGGGCTGGAGCTGGGTCGGGGTGGCGGGACGGGCCACCAGCCAGTGGGTGAGCCCGAACTGCTCCAGCACCGGCAGCTGGCTCAGCCAGCGGTTGGCCAGGGGGGCCAGCAGGGGGACGCGGCGGGGCAGCAGGCAGCGGTGCCCCTGCTTGAGCACCTCCCAGCCGGCCAGGTCGAGCAGGTTCTGCACGTCTCTCGGGGTGAGCCAGCTCTCGGGCGGCTGGGGCTGGCGCAGACCCAGGCGTTCCGCCGTCTTCAGCAGGGGCTGCCACAGCCAGTTGTGGAAACTCACCACCAGCCGGGTGCGGTCATGGCAGAAGGCCCCGAGCCTCTCGAGCACTCCCTGGACGTCCTCGAGGGTGTTGAGGGTGTTGGCGACCAGAATCACATCGAAGGGCTGGCTCTCCCCGATCGCCTCCGGGTCAATGGCCGCCGCCTCGGCGCAGACGATGCGCAGGTTGGGATGGGCCGCCATGGCGGCGGCGGCAATGGCGGGGTCGCGCTCGATGCCCACCCCGTGACTGGGGTGGGTGGCGGCCAGCAGATCCCCCAGGCCGCAGCCGATCTCGAGCACCCTCAGGCCCGGAGCCACCAGCACCTGGTGCAGCCGGTTCAGGTCGTCGTAATAGGCGCGGTTGCGGCGGTGAAACCGTTGCAGTCCCTCGCTCTGGAGCGTGCCGTTCATCGCAGCAGGGCCAGGGTGCCGGCCACGTCCAGCCGCAGGCCGCTGGCCACGGCTCGCAGTGTCCGCAGGGTGCGGTTGCCGGGGTCGAGCCGGGCGGCCGCGTCGAGCGCCACCTGGGCCTGGCCAGGGTGGAAGCGGTAGAGCTGCACGAAGCCGAGGGCCATCAGGGCATGGGGATTGGTGGGTTCGAGGGACACGATGCGCTGCAGGGTATCGACGGCCCCATCGGCGTGCCGCTGCAGCGCCTGGGCCAGGGCCAGACCATAGAGGTCCTCCAGGTCAGCGCCCCCGGAGCTGGGGGGACGCTCCTGGAGACGGGCCCGCAGCAGGCGCTCCCCCTGGGCGAGATAGACCTGCTGGGGATCGCGCTGGTTGATCTGACCCACCTGCCCGAACAGCAGATCAAGCTCACCCCGGCGCAGCAGCCTCCCCAGGGCGAGCAGCTGGTCGATGCGGTTGGGGGGCGCCCCGCCATTCGGCCCGGCGGCCACCTCACCGGTGGCCGCCACTGTCAACGTCAGCGGGGCGCTGCGCAAGGCCAGCGGCCGCCCCTGGCCGTCGATGGCGCGGGCCCGCAGCCCATAGGACCCGTCGGGCAGCCCGGCCGGCACCACCAGGGCCAGCCGTTCGCGGACCTCCAGGCAACCGGAAGGGCTGGCGCGCACCATTCCCTGACCGATGCCGCGGTCGTGGCGCCAGTTCGGTCGCCAGTCGAGCAGCAGCAGGCCATCCCGCAGCTGGGCCGCCGGCCCCCGCAGGCGGCTGACCAGCACCGCCTCGCTGCCCGGCCGCAGGGGAGCGGGCGGCTCGACGCTGAGATCCAGCTGGAGGCTGGGATCCGGCCCGCAGGCCACCGGCGCCACCGCCAGGCTGAGGTTCCGCCGCCCGAAGAGCTCGGCGCTGCTGCCGTCGGGCAGGGGCCAGCGGCCGGCGGTCTGGAAGGCCGGCGAGCGGCGCACCATGGCGTCGAGGGCGGCCTGGCGCGCGTCACTCATCACCCCCTGGTCGCCCCCCTTGAGCAGGAACCAGTCGAAGCCGGCCAGGTCCCCGTCGAGCTGGTCGACGGGGGCCACGGTCTGGCGGGCGGCGACGCGGAAGTTCTGGCGGCGTCCTTCGGCATCGAGGTTGAAGGCGTTCAGACCCTGGCTGTCGGGCAGCACCGCCAGGGTGGAGAGCTGGTGAGGACTGCGCTGGCGGATCGTGGCCACGATCCCCTCCAGGGGCCAGGGGGGGGCGCCCACCGGCGGCCGCGGCGGAAAGGCGGTGGGATTGGCCGCCAGGGCGAACTGGCTGGCCAGGGCCCCCCAGACCCCGATTCCCACCACCGCCAGCCGCCAGACGGCCGTCCAGCGGCCGGTGGCCGAGGCCAGTACGATCCCCAGCCCGAGGCACAGCTGGGGAACCAGGGGCAGGACGAAGCGGAAGTCCTTGGTGCTCATCAGGGTGGCCAGCAGCAGGGCCCCGAGCGGAAAGCTCAGCCACCAGGCGAGCTGGGGCCAGGCCAGGGCGTTGGCAGGGGCGCCGCGTCGCCGCCACCGGCTCAGCAACCCTCCCGCCACCACCACCGCCACCAGGGCGGCCCCGGCCATGGTGGGCAGCAGGCGGGGGTAGAACAGCCAGCCCGCCAGGGTGTTCGCCTCCAGCCCGTCCTGGTACAGGACGCCCCACTGGCGGGCCTTGTTGACCGTGGAGAGGATCGTCAGCCAGTTCTGGCTCCACCAGGGCCAGGCCACGGCTGTGGCGGCGGCGGCGGCCAGCAACGACTCGGCCAGGCGGGCCGGCCGACCCCGACGGAGCAGCGCCGCCAGGGCCATCCAGGCCAGCACCAGCAGGGGCAGCCAGAGCATCACCAGGCCGGTCGGGCGTGTCAGAACGACCGCCCCGAGCCCCAGTCCGCCCCCCAGGCTCCAGAGCCACGGGTGTCGGGGGCGGGCCAGCACCCGGACGGTCAGCAGCCACCAGGTGGCCGTGAGCACGGCCGTAAGGCTGAAATCGATCAAATAGTCGCTGCGCTGGTTGAGCAGGGCCGGTGCGACGCCGCAAAGAAAGGCGGCCCAGAGGCCGGCGGCGCGGCTGTGGGCCAGGCGCCCCAGGCCGTAGAGGCTGCCCAGCAGCAGGGCCTGAAACAGGCCGTTGGAGAGGATCGCGCTGCCATACCCAGGTCCGAGCAGGCTGAACACCGGTGCCGTCACCAGATAGGTGAAGGGCCCCCGGTAGGTGGGGGTCTCGGCCCAGAGCCGTTGCCACCAGAGCGGATCGAAGGGCGCCGCCTCACCCAGCACCTGCCAGACCCCCAGGGCCCGGCTCAGATGTTCCCCCTGGTCCCAGGCCGGTGGCTGGCCATGGCGCCGCAGCCAGAGCCCATCCAGGAGCACACCGGCCAGCCACAGCCCCAGCAGGATCCAGCCGTCCCGGCCGCGCGCCAGCCTCATCGGGCCACCCCTGACGCTTCGGCCAGCACCCAGGGCTCCAGCTCGGGGGCCTGCAGCCGCACGGGCCATCCGGCCGGCAGTTCCCGGCGCCGGATCCACACCCGCTCCCCGGGGGGCACCCGTTCGACGGGGCCGATGCGGGGTGTGAGCCTGGGGCTGGCCAGGGCCACCAGGATCAGCCGGGCATGCTCCTCGCCGCTCAGGGGGGCGCCGGCCACGGCGGCGATCGGCCCGGCCGCCAGGGCCGCTTTGGCCCCAGGGCGCTCCAGGGCCTGGCGCTGCCGGGGGCTGCGATCGGTGAACAGGCCGGCCTGCACCAACAGGACCAGGGCCAGCCAGGGACCCACCAGGAGGGCCCCCAGCCGGCGGGAGCCCTGACGGCACCGGGGCACCAGGGCCCAGGCCAGCCCCAGGCACCCCGCCGCCAGGGCGAACTGCTCTGGTCCCGGCGCGAGGCTGGCCACCCCATTGGCCACGAGGAGGCCGGCCGGCGCCCCGGGCCAGAGCACCGCCACCGACGCCAGCACCAGGAGCAGTCCCAGGCCCCCGGCGCTGAACGTCGCCCCGCGGGCCCACCGGCCGGCTCCGGCGCTCCAGGAGCGCAGGCCCGCGGTGGCCGCCAGGGCGATGAAGGGGGTGAGCTGCAATCCGTAGTAGGGGGTTTTGGTGCGGAAGGCGCTGAGCAGGAGCAGCATCAGCAGGGGATAAAGGAGCAGCAGCAGGCACCGGGTCCGCTCCAGCTGGGCGCCCAGCCAGCCGCGCCAGCCCGCCAGGGCGAACAGGCTCCAGGGGAGGGTGTTGGCCGGCAGGTTCCATAAGTAATAGAGCGGTCCGGCGCTGTAGACGTCGCTCTCCGAGAGGTAAAGAAGCTTCTGCCACAGGCCCGCCACTGCCGGGAGGCCCAGCACCTGCAGGCTCAGGCCCAGCCAGAGCGCCACCGGCAGCCAGCCCAGGGCGAGGCCGAGCCAGAAGACGGGCCGCCGCAACAGGGACCGGCGCTCCAGCAGGACGAAGGGCAGCAGGGCCAGCACGGGCAGCGCCACCATGAAGCCCTTGATCAGGAAGGCCGGGCCGATCCAGGACCCGGCCAGGAGCGTCCAGTGCTGTTTGGGGCTGTCGCCGGCCCGCAGCAGGGCCAGGATTCCCAGCAGCTCCAGGGCCAGCAGCGGCATGTCCTGGCTGGCCAGGTGGGCGTAGTCGAGCCAGAGGGGCGTGAGTGCCAGCACGGCAGCAGCGAGCCAGCCGGCCCCATCACCCCCCAGCAGGCGCCTGGCGAGGGCCGCCGTGAGCAGCAGCGTGGCCACGGCGGCCACCAGGGACGGCAGATGGGCCACCCAGGGGGATACGCCCAGCAGTCGGTAGGCCGCGGCGACCAGCCAGGGCAGGCCGATGGTGCGATCGAAGATGACCTGGTCCCACCAGGGGGGACCCAGCCACTGGCCGCCCTGGGTGATCCAACGGGCCTGCAGGGCGTAGTACCCCTCGTCGTGGGCCAGGAAGCTGCGCGGCGCCGCCGTCAGCAACAGGGGCAGGAAGGGCAGCGTCGCCCACGGGGCCTTCATGGCCGGCACTCTGGCAGCACCCCCGGGTACCGGACGTTGTGTTTTCTGGCACATGGGCACTGGATGGTCAGGTCCGCCTGGGGGATTCTTCGTTTGGCGCATTGCGCCGCTTCCGTGTGAGGAACCCATGAAACTCTTCCAGCAACTGCTGGTTGCTCCTGCAGCGCTCGGCCTGCTCGCCCCTGTGGCGGTTCAGGCTGCTGAGCTCAACATCGACGGCGTCAACAAGTACGCCGCCGAAGAGCAAGTCACCAGCATCAACCAATTCTCCGACGTCAAGCCCACCGACTGGGCCTTCCAGGCCCTGTCGAACCTGATCGAGCGCTACGGCTGCGTCGCCGGCTACCCGAACGGCACCTACAAAGGCGGCCAAGCCATGACCCGCTACGAAGCGGCAGCCCTGCTGAACGCCTGTCTCGACCGGATCACCGAGGTGACCGACGAGCTGAAGCGCCTGATGGCCGAGTTCGAGAAGGAACTTGCCGTGCTGCGCGGTCGCGTGGATGGCCTGGAGGCCAAAGTGGGTGAGCTCGAAGCCACCCAGTTCTCCACCACCACGAAGCTGACCGGTAAGGCCACCTTCATCATGGGTGCGAACAGCTACGGCGGTAACGCCCGGGTCAGCCCTAGGGCTTCCCGGTTCACCAATGGTGTTGTGCCCGTCCTTGTTACCGGTGCCTTCGGTCCCGTTGGCCCGGCTAATCCTCTCGGTGTCGGCGTCACCCAAAACACCTGGGCGAACCAGGCCCGTCAGACCCAGGGCGCCACGGCGTTCAACTACGACATCCAGCTCAACTTCGACACCAGCTTCACCGGCAAGGACCTGCTACGCACCCGCCTGCGCGCCGGTAACTTCGCCCAGTCGCCCTTCGGCGGCCCCACCGTTGGCCTGAACGCCACCGAAGCCGGCTTTGAAGAGAACTGCGGCACCGGCATTGACTGCGGTGACGTGGTCTCGATCAACCGCCTTTTCTACCAGTTCCCCCTGGGCAGCAGCTTCACCGCCACGGTCGGTGGCCGCGTCCGTCAGGACGACATGCTGGCCGTGTGGCCTTCGGCCTACCCGGCTGACACTGTCCTTGACATCTTCACCTACGCCGGTGCTCCCGGCACCTACAGCCTCAACCTGGGCGCTGGTGGTGGTCTGTGGTGGAAGAGCGGTGGCTTCAGCATCAGCGCCAACTACGTCTCCGCCAACGGCGATGTAGGTAACTCCATCGGTGGAACGCCTCCTAACGCCTTTGGCGTGGCCCAGTGTGGCGGCATCGGCAACGCCTGCTCCGCCCAGACGGGTACGGCTCAGGTGGCTTACACCGGCTCCAACTGGGGCATCGCGGCGGCCTACACCTACTCCTCGGGTGGTGCAGGTACCTACAGCGGCAACGCCACGCCCCTGGCCAACACGCTCTTCGTGAACGCGAATGCCGCCAACTCGGTGGGCATCAGCGCCTACTGGCAGCCCACCAACTCGGGCTGGATCCCCTCCATCAGCACCGGCTGGGGCATCAACAGAAGCAACTTCAACGGCACCAGCTTCGCTGACGCCGGGCTCGTCTCCACCACCGGCATCACCCAAGCCACCAGCCAGTCCTGGTACGTGGGTCTGCAGTGGTCTGACGTGTTCATCAAGGGCAACGCCGCCGGTATGGCCGTCGGTCAGCCCACCTTCCTGACCGCCGTCAGCGGTGGCAACCCCGTCTTCGGCGGCCCCGTGGCTTCGACCGCCATCGTCGATGGCAACTACGCCTGGGAGTGGTGGTACAAGTTCCAGGTCACCGACAACATCAGCGTGACCCCGGCGCTCTACTACCTGAGCGCTCCGCTGGGTCAGGTCTCCAAGAACGTCGGAATCGGCGGTGTCCTTCCCGGTGCTGGTGGCTCCGATTTCAACAACTTCGGCGGCTTCATCAAGACCACCTTCAAGTTCTGATCCTTCAGGATCATTTTCCCTCACAAACCGTCCTCTCACTTGCCCGGCTGCTCTTGCAGCCGGGTTTTTTTTGCCCTCCGATCACACTCCCTCGCCCCGCCCGCCTTCGACAGCCCCACCATCCCCCGCCGCTTCGCCACCACCTGGCCTGGACTTTGGTCTGTCCTTTGCTTCCCCAGGCAGCGGCAATTGCCAGGGTCATATGTCAGCTGGAATACCAGTCGTTGTGATCAGGCCGAGGTGCTGCGCACAGGAATTCCTATAACTTTGCGCCGTCCCCCTTTACGGGGATTCCTCTTTTTGGTGTGAGGACCAATGAAACCCTTCCAGCAACTTCTGCTGGCGCCGGTGGCCCTTGGGCTGCTGTCGCCGCTGGCCGCTTCCGCCGGTGAGATCTCCCCCTCCCAGAGGGCTGAGATCTCCACTTACATGGAGCAGCAGGACATCGATCGCTTCAAGGCCTGGGAAGCCCAGAACCAGGTCACGAGCGTCAACCAGTTCTCTGACGTCAAGCCCACCGACTGGGCCTTCCAGGCCCTGTCCAACCTGGTCGACCGCTACGGCTGCGTCGCCGGCTATCCCAACGGCACCTTCAAGGGCGGCCAGGCCATGACCCGCTACGAAGCGGCGGCCCTGCTGAACGCCTGCCTCGACCGGATCACTGAAGTGACCGACGAGCTCAAGCGCCTGATGGACGAGTTCGAGAAAGAACTCGCCGTGCTGCGCGGCCGCGTGGATGGCCTGGAGGCCAAGGTGGGTGAGCTGGAAGCGACCCAGTTCTCCACCACCACCAAGCTCCAGGGTGATGCCGTCTTCGTGATCGGCGCCAACAGCTTCGGCGGCAGCCAGGGCAACCCGAACACCGCGGCTTTCCTGCCCTTGGGAGCCAACCCCAACAGCGCGTTGCCGGCCACCAACGCCAATGCGAACCGCTTCCCCGACAACAACCGCCGCACCGCGGGCGCCACGGTGTTCAACTACGACCTGCGCCTCAACCTCCTCACCAGCTTCACGGGTAAGGATTTGCTTTACACCCGTCTGCGGGCCGGCAACTTCCAGAACAGCCCCTTCGGCGGCAACCCCTACAACCTGATGGCCCTTGATCGGGCCTTCTCCTCCAACGTGGGCAGTGCTGCCGGCAGCAACGGCAACGACATCGTTTCCATTGATCGTCTGTACTACCGCTTCCCGATCGGCCGTGACTTCACGGCGCTTCTCGGCGCCAAAGCGCGGAACACGGAGTTCCTGGCGATCACCCCCTGGTTCTACAGGTCTGAAATCCTCGACGTCTTCACCCTGCATGGTGCCCCCGGCACCTACAACAAGGCCACCGGCGCCACTTTCGGCCTGATGTGGAAGCAGAACGTCAAGAAGGGCAAGCCTTTCTTTGCGGTCTCCACGGCCTATGTTTCCCCCAGAGGTGACAACGGCAATCCGAACGAGGGTGGCCTGATGACTGAGCGCAGTGGCGGCACCTGGACCACCCAGGCCGGCATCTCCGGCAAGCAATGGCGTTTCGCTTTCGCTTGGAGCTACGTCCAGTGCGGCCAGAACTTCCGCAGGGGCACCCAGTTCGCCCAGCCAGGTGTTGACTGCACCAACATCACCACCCCCGCTGGCTTCGAGAACAACGGCGGCAGTGCCGCCTACTCGAACAACTTCGCCACGACCCTGGCGTGGCAGCCCAAGAACAGCGGCTGGATCCCCTCCATCAACCTGGGCTGGGGCTACAACGCCATGACCCAGCCGGAGCTGAACCCCCTGACCTCAAACGTTCGGGTCAGAGGCACCACGGTGACCGTGCCCAACGGCTTCAGCCGGGTTCCCACCTTCAGCGAGTCGACCAACCGCGCCGCCAGCCAGTCCTGGAGCGTGGGCCTGCAGTGGTCCGACGTGTTCCTGAAGGGCAACCAGGCCGGCATGGCCGTGGGCCAGCCGGTGTTCGCCACCTCGCTGCGCAACGGCGAGACCCCCCAGGACGGCAACTACGCCTGGGAGTGGTGGTACAAGTTCCAGGTCACCGACAACATCAGCGTGACTCCGGCCCTCTTCTACCTGAGCCGCCCCAACGGTCAGTTCACCACCGCTGGCCAGTCGAGCAGCGTGCTCGGCGGCCTGATCCAGACCCAGTTCAAGTTCTGATCCTCTGGTTCAACCATTCTCACAACCCCGTGCCCCCCTTTCCAGGGGGGCTTTTTTTGGACGCCAGGCGGCGGGCCCATCGGCGATGCTGGTTCCAGACGGCGCTTTCAGCGCATGGCCAGGACCCCTGCCGACCATTACGCCACCCTCGGGGTACCCCCCGGGGCCACCACCGCCGAGATCAAGGCCGCCTACCGCACGCTTGTCAAACAGCATCACCCGGATGCCGGTGGCGATCAGCGCACGATCCTGGCCCTCAATGCCGCCTGGGAAGTGCTCAGGGACGGCGACCGTCGCCGCCATTACGACCACGGCTCTGGCTTGGGGGTAGGGGGGGCGCCGCGCAGCGGTGGCCATGGCTCCGGCGGCCAGGGCAACGGAGCAGCGCAGGGCCGTCGCCGGGGCGCGGGGGCGGCCAGCGACGAGGCGCTGCTGGGCTGGCTCCAGCAGGTGTACGTGCCGATCGACCGGTTGATCGGCCAGGTGATCAATCCCTTCCCGGCCCAGCTGCGCTCCCTGGCGGCCGACCCCTACGACGACGACCTGATGGAGGCCTTCTGTGCCTTCCTTGAGCAGAGCCGCACCAGGATGGAGAAAGTGGAGGCCCTGTATCGCTCCCGGGCCTGCCCGGCGGCGGCCAAGGGGTTCGGCCTCAGCCTCTACCACTGCCTCAGCCAGGTGCAGGATGCCCTGGTGGAGCTGGAGCGCTACACCATGGGCTACGTGGACAGCTACCTCCATGACGGCAAGGAGATGCTGCGCGAGGCCAGGCTGCGCCGCAGCCGGCTGAAGGAGGAACGGCGCCGCGTGGAGCTTTAGGCGGCTGGCATGGCCTCGAGCTGGTCGAGCCGCAGCCACACGTCCGGCACGGGCCGGCGCCAGCGCAGCTGGGCGTAACTCCCCTGGATGGCGAGGATCTCCCCGGGCCCCTCGAACAGGTAGCCGGGGGCCACCGGATCACTGGCGCCGGCCTCCAGGCTGTTGGTGTACGCCGTTCGGTTCACCCTCACCAGGGCACCCTTCTTGAGGCTTGCGGCAGCGGCAGGCGCGGAGTCAACCATCGTGCGGAGGAACGGTCGGCCCAGGTTAGGGCCGCCGGAACCTAACCTCGGAACTGGACGCCGATGAACCGTGGGCATGCGCTTGCTTCTGCTCGGATGCACGGGTTTCGTCGGCCGGGAGCTGGTGCCGTTCCTGCTCAACCTCGGCCACCAGCTCACCCTGGTGAGCCGCCGGCCCCGGCCTGACAGCGAGGCGGCCGATCCAAGGATCACCAATCTCTGCCTCGATCTGGCCGAACCCGCCAGCTGGAGCCAGCCCCCCCTGCTCGAGGCGCTGGCAGCGGCCGATGGGGTGGTCAACCTGGCCGGGGAGTCGATCGCCGACCAGCGCTGGACCCCCGCCTATCGCCAGCGGCTGCTCGACAGCCGCCTGGTCACCACGACGCAGCTGGTGCGGGCGATGGCGAACCTGGCCACGCCCCCCTCCGTGCTGGTGAGCGGATCGGCCGTGGGCTACTACGGCACCAGCCTGGAGGGCTGTTTCACGGAGGCCAGCCCGCCGGGCGATGATTTCCTCGGCCGGCTCTGCGCCCGCTGGGAAGCCGCCACCCAGGTCGCCCCCGAAGCCTGCCGCGTTGTGGTGTTGCGGATCGGCATCGTCATCGGCCCCGACGGCGGCGCCCTCGGCAAGATGCTGCCCGTGTTCCGGACCGGGTTCGGCGGGCCGGTGGGCAGTGGCCAGCAATGGATGAGCTGGATTCAGCGCCACGATCTCTGCCGGCTGATCGCCACCGCCCTGGAGGACGGCAGCTATGCCGGCCCCTACAACGCCGTGGCCCCGGAGCCCACCCGGATGGCGATCTTCGCCTCCACCCTGGGCCGTGTCCTCGGCCGACCCAGCCTGCTGCCCGTGCCGGGCCCGCTGCTGCAACTGCTGCTCGGCGATGGCGCCAAGGTGGTGCTCGAGGGGCAGCAGGTGAAGCCCGAGCGGCTGGTGGACCAGGGCTTCCATTTCCAGTTCACCGATCTGGGCGCTGCCCTCGCCGCTGCCACCAGCCCAGAGCGCCGCTGAGCAGCGCCGCCGCCATCAGCAGGCCGATGGCCGGGGTGAACAGCGGTTGCCACAGCCGCTGGAAGAGCTGCAGGGGGGCGTCCAGCTGCTGGCCATGCAGCACCACCGCCACGGCGAAGAAGAGGGCTCCGGCCAGCACGAGGAAAACGTCGGCCACCAGCACGATGTCGAGAACGCGGCGCAGCTGGGAGGCGGGGCCCGTGGCGGGGGTGCTCATGCCGTTGGGGTGAGCCGGGAGGGGGCGGGAATCCCGGGTGTGCCCAAACCTAAACTCGACCGGACTTGGTGTCCCGTGTGCCCCTTTCCCCTGCTCCCAGGATCCTGCTGATCAGCAACGGTCATGGGGAGGATCTCAATGGGGGGTTGATTGCGGACGGTTTGCGCCAGTGCTCTCCTGGGCTCGAGCTGGCGGCCCTGCCGATCGTCGGCGCCGGCTCGGCCTACGGCCGCCGGGGCCTGCCGCTCCTGTACCAGGGCCGGACCCTGCCGTCCGGGGGCATGGTCTACCAGGGCCTCAACATCTGGAAGGATCTGGCGGCCGGCTGGCTGCAGCAGAGCCTGGCCCAGCTCTGGACGGCCTGGCGCCAGGGCCGCCACTACGACCTGGTGGTGAGCATCGGCGACCATGTCCCGCTGATTTTCGCCCTGCTCACCGGGCGCCCGACGGTGGTGTTCCTGGTGTCCACCTCGAGCTTCTATGAGGGCCGGCTGCGGCTGTCGGCCCTCACCCGCTGGTGCTGCCGCCGCCGGCGGGTGCGGGTGGTGCTGACCCGTGATGCCTTCAGCGCCCGCGACCTCCAGGCCCAGGGCCTGGCCAAGGCCCTGTTTCGCGGCTACCCGATCATGGACATGCCCGCCCCGGACCCCGGTCAGGTGGCCCGCGAGTCGGGCACAAGCACTCTGGCGCTGGTGCCCGGCAGCCGCTTCCCGGAGGCCCTGCACAACCTGGTGCTGATGCTGCGGCTCTGCAGCCAGCTGGGGGGGCTGGCCGGGGATGGCCGCTGGCGCTTCCTCGTTGCCGTGGTGGAGAGCCCCCACTGGCGGGACCTGGAACCCCTGGCCGCGTCCGTCGGCTGGCAGTTGAATCTGGCCGATGGGGTGCTCCGCTCCGCCTCCGGTCAGTTGGAGGTGCGCCTGCTGCCGGGTGCCCTGGCGTCGATCCTGGCCGCCAGTGATCTGGTGGTGGGCATGGCCGGCACCGCCGTGGAGCAGGCGGTCGGGTTTGGCCGGCCGGTGGTGCAGCTGGTGGGCCGCGGTCCCCAGTTCAGCTATGCCTTCGCCGAATCCCAGATGCGGCTGCTGGGTCCCACGGTCCACACCGTCGGCAGGCGTCCGGCCGAGCGCGGCGAGCTGCAGGAGGCGGCCGATCTGATCCTGCGCCTGCTGGCCGACGCCGACCTGCCGGCGCGTTGTGCCCAGGCGGCCGTCGAGCGGGTCGGGTCGCCGGGGGGCTCGCGGCGGATTGCTGAAACCGTGCTCGACACCCTCGCCCAGGCACGGCCGGAACTCAGCTGAGCCAGGCCTTCACCTTCTCCAGGGCCTGCCAGCCCGGCCGCCGCTGCAGGCCATCGGCGATCGAGCCCTGCAGTTCGCCGGCCAGTTCGGGGGCCATCAGCATCACGCGCTTCACCACCTCGATGTGCTCCCGCACCCCCTTGGCGCCGGTCTCCAGCATCGCCACGCTCAGGTTGATGCGGGCCTGGGGGTCCTGCGGATTGAGTTTCACGGCGTTGCGGGCCGAGGGCAGGGCCGCCTGGGGCTGGTCCAGCAGCAACTGCAGCCAGGCCAGGCACGTCCAGCCCGCCGACTGACGCGGCTCCTGGGCCGTGATCTGCAGGAACTCATCAATCAGATCTTCCGGAGCAGCCCCCTGCTGGTAGCGGGCGATGGCCTGGTCGAAGCGGGACTCCTGCGGGGCCGTCATGGCGGCGGGGGTGGCGAGTTGGGGATCGTCAGACTCCCACGCCACGGGGCCGTGGCGCCAGCGGCGGGGGCGGCCTCAGACGGCGAAGGAGCTGCCGCAGCCGCAGGTCTGGGAGGCGTTGGGGTTGGTGAAGTTGAAACCGCCGCCGATCAGGGCCGAGGAGAAATCCAGCTGCATGCCGTAGATGTACAGCAGGCTTTTGGGGTCACTGACCACCCGGAAGCTCGGCGCTCCGGCGGGTTCGTAGGTGTACGTCTCGTCGTCGGCCAGGATTTCTGCCGCCTCGATGAAGTCCATCGTGTAGCTCATGCCGCTGCAGCCACCGGAGCGCACGCCCACCCGCAGCACCTTTTCGCCGCCTTGCGAGGCCATCAGGGTGCCCAGCTGGCGCATGGCGGGTTCGGTGATCAGGATGCCCTTGCCATCCACCCCGGCCGTGGCGGTGGCGGTGTCGCTGGCAGCAGGAGTGGCGCTGGGGGTCTGGACGGGGCTGCTCATCGGGCGAAGGGGGGTCGGATGGGAGGGATCGGGCCGCCGGACGACGCGGTGAACGACCACTCTATGGAGATCCTTCCGCCGTGGGTAGGCTCCGGTCCATAGAGTCGGGACCTTCGCGGGAATCCAAGGGTGCGGGTCGCCATCGTGGGTGCGGGTCTGGCCGGTCTGAGCGCGGCCGTTGATCTGGTCGACGCCGGTCATGCGGTGGACCTGTATGAATCCCGTCCGTTCATGGGGGGCAAGGTCGGCAGCTGGGTGGACCCCGACGGCAACCACATCGAGATGGGCCTGCACGTCTTCTTCTTCAACTACGCCAACCTTTTCGCCCTGATGCGCAAGGTGGGTGCCTTCGACAACCTCCTGGCCAAGGAGCACTGGCACCTGTTCGTCAACCGCGGCGGCGATCTGCGGTCCCTGGATTTCCGCTTTCCCGTTGGGGCTCCGTTCAATGGCCTCAAGGCCTTCTTCACCACCTCCCAGCTCGACTGGATCGACAAACTGCGCAATGCCCTGGCGCTCGGCACCAGTCCGATCGTCCGCGGCCTGATCGATTACGACGGGGCCATGACGGTGATCCGCTCGCTGGATGCGATCAGCTTCCAGCAGTGGTTCCTGAGCCACGGCGGCAGCCCCAGGAGCCTGAAGAGGCTGTGGAATCCGATCGCCTACGCCCTGGGATTCATCGACTGCGAGGCCATCTCTGCCCGCTGCATGCTCACCATCTTCATGATGTTCGCCTCCCGAACGGAGGCCTCCAAGCTCAACCTGCTCAAGGGCTCCCCCCACCGCTGGCTGACCGGTCCGATCCTCGAGTACATCCAGGCCCGGGGCGGTCGCCTGCACCTGCGCCACCGGGTCACTGAGGTCCGCCACGAGGAGCGCAACGGCCAGACCGTCGTCACCTCCCTGGTGCTGGGCACCCCGGAGGGGGAGAAGCGGGTGGAGGCCGACGCCTACCTGGCCGCCTGTGATGTGCCCGGAGCCCAGCGGCTGCTGCCCCAGGCCTGGCGCCGTTTCCCCGAGTTCGCCGCCATCGACCGGCTGGAAACGGTGCCGGTGGCCACCGTGCAGCTGCGTTACGACGGCTGGGTGACCGAACTGGGCGACGGGGCCGAAGCCCAGGCCCGCCGTACCGACCTGAACCGCCCGGCCGGTCTCGACAACCTTCTCTACACGGCAGATGCCGACTTCAGCTGTTTCGCTGATCTGGCCCTGGCCAGCCCGGCCGATTACCGGCGGGAGGGACTCGGTTCCCTGCTGCAGTGTGTGCTCACCCCGGGGGATCCCTGGATCCCTCTGAAAACCGAGGAGATCGTGGCCCACACCGATCACCAGGTGCGTGAATTGTTTCCCTCCGCCGCCGGGTTGCAGCTCGTCTGGAGCAACGTGGTGAAACTGGCCCAGTCGTTGTACCGGGAAGCCCCCGGCATGGAGCCCTTCCGTCCCGACCAACGCACCCCCGTGGCCAACTTCTTTCTCGCCGGCAGTTACACCCGCCAGGACTACATCGACTCGATGGAGGGGGCCACGATGAGCGGTCGGCTGGCGGCCGCTGCGATCCTGAACCAACCCGTGGCACTGGCCACCTGCGCGGCGGTGGCCTAGGAGCACAACCATGGGCAAATGGCTTGAGCACAGCGTCACCACGGAAATCCAGGCCCCCGTGGCCCGGGTCTGGGAGGTGTGGAGTGATCTGGAGGCCATGCCCCGCTGGATGCGCTGGATCGAATCGGTCGTCACCCTCGACGACCCCGACCTCACCGACTGGACCCTGGCGGCCCAGGGTTTCCGTTTCCACTGGAAGGCCCGGATCACCGAGCGGGTTGATTCCCAGAGGCTGCACTGGGAATCGGTGGGTGGTCTGCCCACCAAGGGGGCCGTGCGCTTCTATCCCCTCGGGCCCGACCTCACCGCCGTCAAGCTCACGGTGAGCTATGAACTGCCCGGTGCGCTTGCGCCCCTGATGGAACCCACCATCATGGGAGGCATCGTCACCAGAGAATTGCAGGCCAACCTTGACCGATTTCGCGACCTGGTGGAAATGGGCTGACGGCCGCCTTGGGCTCGGAGCCCTGGTCCCCCTGCTGTTGAGCGGGTGTTCTGCCGCCCCGACCGTGCAAGCGCCACCACCGGCGCCGCCCAGGCCGGCCCCAGCCGCAGCGTCGTCGGGGGGGGGAGCGGCGGGGCTCACCCCACTGCCCACCTCCCAGCAGGTGGTGGCGGCCTTCCCCGTGGGTCGCAAGGATCCCTTCGGTTCCCTGGAGCCGGAAATGGTCCCGGGGGCGCCGGGGTCGGCTGGTGGTGCCAAAGCGGTGGCGGCGCTCCCCCCCCCGGCCTTTCTGCAGCAGCTGCAGATCTCCGGTGTGATCCAGAGCGGCGGCCAGGCCGAGGTTGTGGCCACCTTCAACGGCGAAAGCGGCAGCCTGCGCCGGGGCGATCGCGGCGGCCGCGAAACGAAACTGCTTCCCCCCGGCTGGAGCGTTGCCGCTGTTGATATCCAGAAAGGTCGTCTGAACCTTCAGAGCGGCGATCGCAAGGTCAGCAAGCCGCTGCCACCGCCCTGATACAGGCCGCCACCAGACCCTCCAGGTCGTGGGGGTCTGCCTCCCCGTCCACCCGTCCGAGCCGCTCCCTGCAGCGCTGGCTGGTCTGGGGGCCGATCGAGATCACCTGCACCCCGTCCAGCTGCTGGATCCAGGCCTCACCGAAGCTGCCGGCCAGCAACTGGGCGGTGTGGTCCACCGTCTTGCCGCTGCTGAACGTGATGGCATCCAGTCCGCGTCGCTCGAGGGCCTGCAGGGCCCCGGTGGGCAGCCCCGCGGGACAGCGCGTCTCGTAGGCGGCCACCTCCACCACCCGGGCGCCGGCCGCAGCAAAGGCCTCCGCCAGCAGGGTGCGCCCGCCGCTCTGCACCCGCGGCAGCAGCAGCCGCTGCCCCCAGCCCGACACGGGAAAGTGCTCGATCAGGCTGTCGGCCACAAATGTCGGCGGTACGAAATCGGCGGGGGCCCCCAGGGCCTCCAGGGACTGGGCGGTCTTGCGGCCCACCGCGGCCAGCCGGACCTGCCTGGGCCTGCGGGCCAGGCAGGACCCCTGCCGCACCAGCCGCTGCTCCACGGCGTCCACCCCGTTGGCGCTGGAGAAGATGATCCAGTGGAACTGATCCAGTTCCGCCAGGGCATCGTCGAGGGGGCCCCAGAGATCCGGCGGACCGATCACCAGGGCCGGCAGGTCGATGACACGGGCCCCGGCCTGCTCGAACAGCTGGCGGGCCGCGCCCAGCTGGGTTTCGGCCCGGGTCACGGCGATGGTGCGTCCCGCCAGTGGCAGCGGCGACACCATCAGGCGTCCAGCCGGACGAGAGCCCCGGCCTGTTGGGCCAGGGCGCGGGCTTGCTGCGGCTGGCCCTGGCGTTCCAGCAGGGTGATCGCCCGGCGGAAGCCATCCCTGGCCCCGGGAATGTCACCCGCCAGCAATAGGGCGGCCGCCAGGTTGCGCTGGGCGTCCGCCTGCTGCGGGGCCAGGTCCAGGGCCTGCCGGTAGGCGCCGATCGCCTCCAGCAGGCGGCCCCGCTGGCGTTCGATCAGGCCCAGGTTGAACCAGGCCAGGGCAAGCTCCGGGGCGAGGCGGGTCACCGCCGCCGTCAGGGCCGCCGCCTCCTCCAGGTCCCCTTGCCGCAAAAGAAGGGCCCCGAGGTTGAGCCGGGCTCCCAGGGTGAGCCGCTCGTCCAGGGGCAGCTCCAGGGCCTGGCGGTAGAGCGCGGTCGCGGCGGCCGGATCCCCAGGGCTGCGGGCGATGGCGAGATGGAGCAACAGCTCATAGCGCTCGGACAGCGATCCGGCACCGACCCGGGCCAATCCTTGCTCCAGCAGGGCGATGCCCCTGGCGTGCTGGCCCTGGCTCACCTCCAGGGCGCCGAGCTTGGCGCAGGCGTAGGGATCGCCGGGACTGGCGGCCAGTTCCGCCTCCATGGCCTGGCGCAGGCGTGCCGCCTTGTCGGAGGCCGCCAGCAGTTCCGGCCGGTAGCCCTCGTGGACCAGGGCCGGTTCCCCGCAGGCCAGCACCTGCCAGTGGGGCTCCCGCTCCAGCAGCGCGGCCACACTGTCGTCGACCATGGCGTGGTAGCGGCGGCTCCAGCGGATCGCGGTGTGGCGCCGGAACAGGCGGCTGACGCTGGAGAAGGGGGACTGGGCCGCCCCCACTTCCTGGCGCAGCAGGTTGATCAGCAGCGCCTGTGGCTGCTCCATCAGGGCGCGCAGCGGCGAGCGGGCCTCGGGCCGCAGCCACTCATCGGCATCCAGCACCAGCACCCAGTCGCCCCGCACCAGATCGAGGGCGTGGTTGCGGGCAGGGGCGAAGTCCCCAGGCCAGGCCAGGTGGTGCACGCTGGCGCCGCAGCTGGCGGCGATCGCCGCGGTGCCGTCGTCGGAGCCGGTGTCCACCACCACCATCTCGTCGACGAAGCCGGCCACCGAAGCCAGGCAGCGCTCCAGCCGCTCCGCTTCGTTGCGCACGATCATCGACAGGCTCAGCATCGGACGCTGCGGGGCAGGACGGTCGTGCCAGGAGGCTAGGCGCCGGTGAGGGCTCAGTCGGTGAAGTCCGTGTCAACGGCCCCGCCAGGGGCGAGGCCGAGGCGCCCCAGCAGTTCGCCCTGGGCCAGGGCCATCTGGCCCGGGGACCAGGCGGCCGGCACGCCCGGCTCCAGCAGCGGCTGCAGGGCCTCCCAGGCATAGGGACTGCCGTAGACCGCCAGGCCCGCCAGACGGCCGGCGGCCTGCAGCTGGCGGATCACCGCCGGCCAGGGATCCGGACCGTCGGCCCTGCCGCGGAATGGATTGCCACGCACGAACAGCTGCAGCAGCACCGGACCCTCGCCCAGCCGCTCCAGGGCCAGGGGGGCCTCCCCCTCCCCGCTCCAGGGGGAGGGCCCCTGGCCGTCGATCAGGCAGGCCCGCCATCCCGCGGCCGCCGGCAGGGCCAGGGCCGGAGCACCCGCCGGCAGAAAGGGGCAGCCCAGGCTGTTGTCGAGCCGGATCAGGTTCACCCCGGGGCCGCGCACCGGGCCCTGTCCCTGTCGCTCCAGGCTGCGTTGCACCAGCTCCAGGGCCAGGGCCTGGTCGGCGGGGGAGGGGCCATTGCTGAGCTGGCCCAGGGGGGCGGAGGCGCTGGGGGCGTCGCCGGCGGGGCAGCGGCCCAGGGCCAGGCGCCGCCGCTCCAGGCTGGCCTGCAGCTGCTCCAGAGCCAGCCTGCCGCTGTGGACGGCCGCGACGATGGCGTCGATCGCCCCCTCCGCATCGCCGGGCATCAGCACCAGATCGGCCCCCGCCTCCAGGGCCATCACGGCGGCTTCCGAGGCGCCGTAGCGGCCGGCGATCGACTCCATCACCAGGGCGTCGGTGACGATCAGCCCTTCGAAACCGAGCTCCTGGCGCAGCAACCCAGTGAGCACCGGCCGCGACAGGGTGGCCGGGTGCTCGGCGTCGAGGGCCGGCAGCAGCAGGTGGGCGGTCATCACCGCCGCCACCTCGGCCGCGATGGCGTCCCGGAACGGCGGCAGCTCCACGGCCTCCAGGCGGGCGCGGCTGTGGGGCAGCAGGGGCAGCTCCAGGTGGGAGTCGCTGGCGGTGTCGCCGTGACCGGGGAAGTGCTTGGCGCAGGTGAGTACCCCTTCGGCCTGGGCGCCACGGCAGAAGGCGGCCGCCAGGGCACCGGCGGTGGCCGGGTCTTCCCCCCAGGCCCGCACGTTGATCACCGGGTTGGCCGGGTTGTTGTTGACGTCACAGACCGGGGCGAGCACCCAGTTGAGTCCGAGCTGGCGGGCCTCCCGACCCGTGCAGGCCCCGTAACGCCGGGCCAGATCCAGGGCCAGGGCGGGGTCGGCGGCGTGAATCCGCGACAGGGCCAGGGGCGGCACCAGCCAGCTGGCCCCCTCAAAGCGCTGGCCCACCCCCTCCTCCACATCGGCGCAGAGCAGCAGGGGCTCCCTGGCCCAGGCCGCCAGCTGGCGGGTGCGCAGCCGCAATTCGGCGGCGCTGCCCCCCAGCAGGATCACCCCGCCCACCCCGCGCTGCAGCAGGCGCCGCAGGCTGGCGTTGTCCAGCTCCCAGCGGGGATAGCGCCGCTGGCCATCGGCCGGATGGCCGCTGCAGCGCACCACCAGCAGGGCGGCGACGGCGCGGTCCAGGTCCAGGGCCTGCTGCTGCTCGATCGAGGGCGCCATGGGGCGAGTCAGGCTTCTGAGTCGGAGTCGGAGTCGGATTCGGTGTCGCCCGCCGAATCTGCGGAATCCGCCGGGCCCTCCTCGTCACCGCGCTCGCGCCGTTCCGCCTCCAGGCGTTGCAGCAGCCCCAGCACCGTGTTGCCCTTCTCCAGGCCCCGGTCGAGAACGAAGGCCACTTCCGGTGTGCGGCGCATCTTGAGACGGCGGCCCAGCTCCCCCTTCACGTAGACGGAGGCCGCCTGCAGGCCGGCCATGGCCACCTCCCGATCCTCGGCGCTGCCGAAGATGCTCACGAAGATCTTGCAGTGCTGCAGATCGCCGGCCACTTCGACGCTGGTGACACTCACCATGCCGTGCTGGACCCGCTCGTCCTTGATGCCGCTGATCAGCAGCTCGCTCACTTCCCGGCGGATCAGGGCCGCCACCCGTTCCACCCGTCGGCTCTGTGCCATGACTACGAAACCGGCCCGGTTTGCACCATGGCACGCAGCACCAGGGTGAGGCAGACCATCCCGCTGATCAGCGCGCCCACCAGGGCCACCGCCGTGACCGGGTTGCTGCGCCGCCGGGCCAGGGGTTCGAACACCGAGTTGAACACCCCCAGGCTGAAGGCGATCAGGTAGCGCGGATAGCGGGTCACATTGACGAAAAACTCTTTCATGGCCTCGGCGTCGGTCCTGGTCGGATGCTGGCTACTCTGCCGCCCAGGGCCACGTCCAGCCGTCATCGAGGGTCCATGGAGCTGCATCAGTTCAGACATTCCGCCTTCTGCGAGAAGGTGCGCCTGCTGCTGGCCTGCAAGGGTCTGGACGCCACGATCGTCGAGGTGACCCCCGGCCTGGGGCAGCTGGAGCTGTTCCGTCTTTCCGGCCAGCGGCAGGTGCCGGTGCTGGTCGACGGCGGCGAGGTGATCCCCGATTCCACCGCCATTGCCCTGCACCTGGAGGCCTCCCACCCGCAACCGCCCCTGCTGCCTGCCGATCCCATCGCCCGCGCCAGGGTGCTGCTGCTGGAGGACTGGGCCGACACCGCCCTGGCCCGGGGCGCCCGCCTGGCCCTGCTCCAGGCCGCGGCCGCCGACCCAGTGCTGCGGGCGGCCCTGCTGCCCGAGGCCACCCCGGCGCCCCTGCGTGACCTGGTGGGGGCCCTGCCGGGTGGCCTGATCGGCTCCGCCACCGAGGCGATGCGCGACCTGCTCGGGCCCTGCGAGCTGCGGCAGCTGCACCGCAGCCTCGAGCAGCTCGCCCTGCTGGTGGCCGAGCGTCCCTACCTGGAGGGCGATGCCCTCACCCTGGCCGACCTCGCCGTGGTGGCCCAGCTGTACCTGCTGAAGTTTCCCGTCTGTGCCGGTGCCCCCCTCGCCGGACGGGGCGTCGAAGGCATTGCCGACAACCCCGTGCTCGAGCCCCTGTTCGCCTGGCGCGACCGGTTGCTGGCCGAGGTGGGTCGGGACTGAGGCCCGGCACCGCAGCGGGCTCCGCACCCGCCAGGATGGGCTCCGCTGCTGTCCTGGCCTTGTCCGATCCGCTGCTGCGGGAGCTCGACCATTACGTGGTGCTGGAGCCTGGCCTGGGGGAGCGCATCCTCACCGCGGCCGAAACCCTGCTCTGGCTGGCGGGTCACGTGGAGGCCCTGGGGGATCCTCCTGCTGACCTGGCCGACCTGGCCGATCCGGAAGCCCGCGCCGGTCGGCTGATCGACACCGCCTGTGAGCTGGAGCTGGCGCCGGGTTGCGCGATCCAGTGGTTCGCGGTGCGGCTGGAGCCCCCCGGCTGAGGCAGCCGCAGGGGGCTCAGCCGGGAGCTTCTGGGGGCTGGCGGGGGTCGCGCAGCACCGAGGGCAGGGCCTCCAGCACCTGCAGCGCCACTTCGGAGGGCTGGCCCCCTGCCTGCACCACGGCCAGGTCGGCTTGGGCGTACAGCGGCCGGCGCTCCTGCAGCAGGGCCTGCAGGCGGCCGGCAGGATCGGGAGCGTCGAGCAGGGGCCGCCGGGTGGGATCGGCGGCCAGGCGCCGCAGCAGCTCCGCTTCGGGGGCGTCGAGCCACACCACCACCCCCTGGCGCATGTGACCCCAGTTCTCCGGCCGGGTGACCGCCCCACCGCCGGTGGCCACCACCAGGGAATGCCAGCTGGCGATGCCATTCAGCACGCTGGTCTCGAGGGCGCGGAAGGCCTCCTCGCCATCGCTGCTGAAGATCTCGGCGATCGGCCGACCGGCGGCCTCGGTCAGGGTGGCGTCGGCATCGATGAAGCGATAGCCGAGGGCCTCGGCCAGGGGCCGCCCCACGGCGCTCTTGCCGGCTCCCATCATCCCCACCAGATAGATGTTGAGGCCATCGAGGCGGCGGGCCAGGGCCCGGTGGCTGGGAGAAGCGGCGGCGTCAGGGGCCATGCGGGCGCGGTCGGCGGCATTCCTGACCCCGTTTCTAGGATGGGCGTCCCCTGGCCCTCGGCGATGACCGCAACCCGGTTGACCGCCTCTCCCGCGGCACCTTCCCCCACCAGCGCCGCCCACGGGCGCGGCCGGCCCTGTGTGATCACGCGCCGGGCCACCTTCAGTGCCAGCCACCTCTACCGGCTGCCGGAACTCGACGACGCCGAGAACGCGCGACGCTTCGGCCGCTGCAGCCTGGCCCCGGGCCATGGCCACAACTACGAGCTCACCGTCGCGATGGGCGGTCCCCTCGACGGCGACGGCATGGTGCTCAACCTCTCCGACGTCAAGCATGCCATCCGCCGGGAGGTCAGTGACCCCCTCGACTTCCGTTTCCTCAACGACGTCTGGCCCGAGTTCGACCTCTCCCGGCCCGAAGGGCGGCTGCCCACCACCGAAGCCCTGCTGCTGGCCATCCGCGAACGGCTCGCCCCCCATCTGCCGCTGGTGGCCCTGCGGCTCCACGAACAAACCAACCTCTGGGCCGACGTCCTCTGCGGTCCCACCATTGATCCCATGGAAGCTTTCCTCTCGATCCGCACCCACTTCGCCGCGGCCCACCGCCTGGCCAGGCCGGAGCTCAGCCAGAGCGAAAACGAGGCCATCTACGGCAAGTGCGCCCGCCCCCACGGCCACGGCCACAACTACCTGCTCGATGTCACCGTGCGGGGTCCGATCGATGCGCGCACCGGCATGGTCTGCGACCTGGCCGAGCTGCAGCGACTGGTGGCCGACCTGGTGGTGGAGCCCTTCGACCACACCTTCCTGAACAAGGACGTGGAGCACTTCGCCGGCTGCGTTCCCACGGCCGAGAACATCGCGCTCCACATCGCCGACCTGCTCAGCACCCCGATCGCCGCCACCGGCGCCCGGCTGCACAAGGTGCGGCTGCAGGAGAGCCCCAACAACGCCGCTGAGGTCTTCGCCGAGACGCCGCAGCTGGAGATGCTGCCGGCGGCCCTGGAAGCCCTCGCGGCCGTTTGAGTCCGGCGGCAACGCCGGAGCTGCGGCTCGTGCTGGCGGTGAGCCTCGATGGCCGCCTCGCCCCAGCCGACGGCGGGGCGGCCCAGCTGGGAGGCGCCGGTGACCGGCAGGTGCTGGAGGAGGCTCTGGCCTGGGCCGACGCCGCCCTGGTGGGAGCCGAGACCCTGCGGCGCCACGGCAGCACCTGCCTGATCCACCGGCCCGCGCTGGTCGAGGCCCGTCGCCGCCAGGGACGCTCCCCCCAGCCGATCGCCATCGCCGTCAGCCGTAGCGGCCGCTTGCCCGCCGCTTTGCCCTTCTTCCGCCAGCCCCTGCAGCGCTGGCTGCTGCAGGCTTCTGCGCTGCCCCCCGCGGCCCCTGCGGCTGGCTTCGAGCGCCACCTGCCCCTGGAGAGCTGGGGCCAGGCCCTGGAGGCCCTGGGCGGACTGGGGCAGCGACGGCTCGTGGTGCTGGGGGGCGCGCAGCTGGCGGCCTCCCTGGCGGCCGAAGACCTGCTCGATGAACTCCAGCTCACCGTCTGCCCCCGGCTGCTCGGAGGGGCCCATGGCTGGTTGCCGGCCGACACCCGGGTGGCCCCGGAGGCCCGCGCCGGCTGGCGGCTGGTGGAGCACCGGGCGCTGCCGGGGGACGAACTGCTGCTGCGCTGGCGGCGCCCCGGAGATCAGGGCGCGACCTCCTGAAGGCCGAGGCTGCCGCTGCCAAAACGCTTGCCCAGTTCCCGCAGCGGCATGTCCCGCAGGCTGTCGGTGGGGAGGCCGAACATCCTGGCCAGGCAGCGTTTGACCACTTCTTCGCTGTCATCGCCGAAGCGGCCGCTCACCATCTCGGTGAGCACCCCCAGGCTGCGGCCGCTGTTGTCGGTCTCCTCGATCAGGCATTTGCTGGTGGGTACCGCCAGCTTGCGGCAGGGATCCTGCAGGCTCTTCACCAGATCCACCCGGCCGGCGGAGGCCGTCTCCACGCAGACCCGGGTCAGCTGGTTCTCCAGCTGGGGACGCAGCAGCAGCAGCACCGGGCGCAGCAGCCCGGCCCTGGCGGGCCCCGGGGGCAGGACCAGCGCCGTGGCGGCCGTCAGGAGCATCAGGATCCGCAGGGGCTTGGCCATGGCGGGGGAAAGACGCTCGGTCGCAGGGAATCAACCGTTAGTTTTGCGCCTGCCCCGTCCCCCTGTGTCTTCACCGGCCATGGCCGAGCTGCAAGTCCGTTGGCACAAGGCAACGCAGGACATCCCTGAAGACCAGTGGCAGGCCCTGGTGGGGGGCACCGGAGTGGCCGGGGCCGAGCCGCTGGATCGCCCCTTCTATGGCTGGCGCTGGTTGCACCACCTGGAGGCCAGTGGCAGCATCGTGCCCCGCCAGGGCTGGCAGCCCTGCCATCTGGGGCTCTGGCGCCAGGGGCGGCTGGTGGCCCTGGCGCCCCTGTATCTGAAGGGTCACAGCTACGGGGAGTTCGTCTTCGACCAATCCTTTGCCCAGCTGGCCGGCCAGCTGGGCCTGGGCTACTACCCCAAGCTCGTCGGCATGAGCCCGGTGAGTCCGGTGCAGGGCTACCGCTTCCATGTGGCCCCCGGCGAGGACGCCGCCGCCCTGACGGCGTTGATGCTGGCCGAGATCGACAGCTTCTGCCGGCGACAGCGGATTCTCAGCTGCAACTTTCTCTATGTGGATCCCGCCTGGCAGCCCTTGGCGGAGGCCGCCGGCTGCGCGCTGTGGATCAACCAGCAGAGCGAATGGCGCAACCCGGGCCATGCCGACTTCGAGGCCTATCTGGCCAGCTTCAATGCCAATCAGCGGCGCAACATCCGCCGCGAGCGCCGCTCGGTGGCGGAGGCGGGGCTGACGGTCACCCCCCTGGCGGGCGAGGACATCCCGCCGCAGCTGCTGGAGCGGATGCACGGCTTCTATGAGCAGCACTGCAGCCGCTGGGGTCCCTGGGGCAGCAAGTACCTCACCGAGTCCTTCTTCCAGGCGGCCGCCACCGACCTGCGCCAGCACCTGGTGCTGTTCAGCGCCCACCGGGGTGAGCCGATGCAGCCCCTGGCGATGTCCCTCTGCGTGCACGATGCCACGGGCCTCTGGGGCCGCTACTGGGGCAGTGACATCGAGCTCGACAACCTGCACTTCGAGGTCTGTTACTACGCCCCGATCGCCTGGGCGATCGAGCGGGGCCTGGAGAGCTTCGATCCCGGGGCCGGCGGCAGCCATAAACGGCGCCGCGGCTTCGTGGCCCAGCCCCGGGCCAGCCTGCACCGCTGGTACGACCCCCGCTTCGACGCCATCCTGCGGGAGTGGCTCCCGGGCGCCAACCAGGAGATGCAGCAGGCGATTGCGGCGATGAACGCGGAGCTCCCCTTCACCGCTGCTTACGATCCCCCCCATGCACCGCGACCCGTGCCCACGCCTGAGCCTGGATGAGGCGCTTTCCCAGCGTTTCATCGCCCTCGACCCGTCGGGCTACTTCCTGATCAAGGTGGATGCCGCCGCCGGTGAGCTGGTGGCCGAGCACTACGCCAACGGCATCGATGAGCGGGGGCTGGCCACCGACCCCGACACCGGCGAGGTGATCAGCTGCCGGGGCAGCGACCCGCGCTCGCCGCTGGCCACCTACCGGGGCCGCAGTGCCAAGGAACTCGGCATCGCCCTCACCGAGGCAGAGGGGCCCCATCCCCTGTCGCGGCTCGACCATGCCCTCTACCTGGGCCGGGAGCTGCAGAAGGCCGAGCTCTGCCTGCTGCAGGGCCTGCCCTACGAGCAGGACTAGACGGGCGCATCGGGCGGGGCCCGGACTCAGGCGGAGGCCACGATCCGGCAGCGGCCATTCATCATCAAGGCTCCGCGCCCGCCGCCTTTCTGCATGGCGTTTTCCTGGAAGGTCAGGGCCCGACGGTCAATCGTGGTGTGGTGCTCCACGTCGTGGTGTTGGTCCGGATGCAGCACCGTCTGGGGCTTCAGCGCCGCGATGCCGGGAAGCTGCTGGCTGGTCGGGGCATGGCCCATGGCTACCTCATCGCCGTCATTGTCGGAGAGGTGGAAGTTGTTGGACTCCTTCTCCAGAAACGAGATCTGATCACGGGAGGTTCTCACCGGCAGGGGCTGGCCGTCGGCAAAGCGGACCCGGTCGTCGCCCTGGCCCTCATCCGCCCTGAAATCGATCTGCCCCGTGGGGTCATCGCTATGGCGACAGATCATCGACTGGGGCCCGATGCTGTCCCAGCGACTGAAGGCCAGGGCCTACAGGCCGACACCCCCAATGGAAGCCAGGGCGACGAGCTTGGTGAGCCCAGCGTTCGTGACTTGTGGTTGCCGCATCACTGCGCCTCGTAGGCGTCAGATCAAACGTACCCCGAGCTAGGCGGGCTGCAGTTCGCGGCTGGTGGCGCGGGACCCTTCGGGTGGTTCCGGGGGCAGGGCAGCGAGCTGGTCCTGGATTTCCCGGGTCACCACACCCCGGTACTCCTGGAAGTGCTCGTTGTGGGCGAGGGTCACCAGGAACTGCTCGAGGTTGTTGGGATTGCGGCGCGCGATGGTGAGCAGGGAACGCCAGAAACGGCCGCGGGTGTCACGCTTCAGGCCCTGACGCCAGATCACGATCAGCAGGGCGCGGACATCGGTCCAGCTGGGCAGGCTGGCCTTGCCGAAGGCCGCCGCCGGAACGAACTGTTGCCAGCGGGGTTGGCCCATTTTCAGGTAGTAGTGCGTAACCCGATCGATGTAGGCGTTGGGTTCGTAGAGGCGGCAGAAGGCATCCACGTACTCATTGGCGATCTGGCGGATCGGCCGGGTAGGCACGAAGTTGAGCAGATTCGTCTGGTTGACGCCCTTGGCGTCGGTTTTTTCCTGCACCAGACGGCCCTCTTTCTCCAGCCGATGCCAGAGCCCCGTGTTCGGCAGGGCCTGAAGCATCCCCATCATCGCGGCGGGGATGCCGGTGCGGCTGACGAATTCGACGATCCGATCGCCGGCGCCCTGCTTTTCGCCGTCGAAGCCGATGATGAAGCCCGCCATCACGCGGATGCCATAGGCGGTGATCCGGTCGACCGACTCCTCCAGTGAGCTGCGGGTGTTCTGCAGCTTGCCGGCCGTTTCGAGGCTGGCCTCATCGGGCGTCTCGATACCAAGGAAGACGCTGTCGAAGCGGGCCTCCGCCATCATCTTCATCATTTCGTCGTCGGAGGCGAGATCCACCGAGGCCTCGGTGGCGAAGCTGAAGGGGTAGCCGTGGTCGATCTGCCAGCGCTTGATCGCGGGCAGCAGCAATTTGGCGTTGCGCTTGTTGCCGATGAAGTTGTCGTCGACCAGGAAGATGGAACGCCGCCAGCCCAGGTCGTAGAGGTACTGGAGCTCGGCAACGAGTTGCTCGGGGGCCTTCGTACGGGGTTTGCGGCCGTACAGCACGATGATGTCGCAGAACTCGCACTGGAACGGGCAGCCCCGCGAGAACTGCACCGACATGGAGTCGTAGGCGTCGAGCTCGAGAAGATCGAAGCGGGGGATGGGGGTACCGGTGACGTCAGGCTTTTCGCCATCGGCACTGAAACGTCCCTGGCGGTCGCCGCGCTCGATCGCCTCGATGAACATCGGCAGGGTGATTTCACCCTCGTCGAGCACCTTGAAGTCGGCCAGCTGCAGTTCAGGGGCGTCCGGGGTGGAACTGGCGAAAGGCCCACCCACTGCCACCGGCAGACCCCGCTGCTTCGCCTTGGCGATCTGGGCGGCCATGTCGGCCTTCTGGACAATCATCCCGGAGATCACCACCAGCTCCGCCCAGTTCCACTCCGCTTCGGTCACCTCCCGGACGTTGCGGTCCACCAGCTTCATCTCCCAGGTCTGGGGCAGCAGCGCCGCCACCGTTACCATCCCCAGAGGCGGAAGCAGGACCTTGCGGTTCACCAGCTCGAGGATCTTTTCGTAGCTCCAGAACGTCTTCGGGAATTCGGGATAGATGAAGAGGGTGCGCATGCTGCAGGTGCGTTGTGGAAGGGCCGTGGGCGATTGCGCGGCAGGGGAAGGGGGTGTCTTGAGCAGGTCCCGCTGCGCCGCAACCCTAGGAGGTTTCAGGAAATGTCAGGTCGTTCTACCGCCTCCTCCCGGGCCATGGGGGTGGGAGGGGGCGGATCCTCTGCTGTAATGATCCCGTTCCTCGCAGCAGCGGCCGTGGGTGTGGTGATTTATCTGGCGCTCGTCGGTGGCGGGCTCACCGCCGCCTTCCTGGCCACGGTCGTGCTCAAGGGCGTCAGGCTGATCTGAGCCGCAGGGCTCCGTTCCGCCCCAGTTCCAGCACCCCCACCACCAGCCCCAGGCCGCCGAGCAGGGCGAAGGTGGCCTGGAGTCCCAGGGTCATCGCCAGGGCGGCGGCCAGCAGGCCACTCACCCCGCCGCCGCCCAGGAAGGCGATCTGCCCCAGACCGGCCATGCGGCCGCGCAGGGCCATGGGTGCCCCCACCTGGAGAATCAGGTTTGAGCCGGCCAGCAGGCCCGCCGTGCCGGCACCGATCAACAGGGCCATCGCCAGGGCCACCGTGCCCCTGGAGGCCGCTGCCATCCCCAACTGGGCCAGGGCCACCACCACGGCGCAGCCCCCCAGCAGAAGCACCGGGCGCTCGCTCAGGGCCAGGCTGTTGCGCTGCAGCACCACACCGCCGGCGATGCTGCCGGCCGCCAGCACGCTGGTGAACAGGCCGAGGGCCTGCGGCGAGGGCCCGACCACGTCGGCGGCGATCAGGGGGGCCAGGCCCGGATGGAAGAAGCCCACCAGGCAGGCCACGGTGGTGAAGCGCAGCACGTGGCGCAGGGTGGAGCCGCAGTCCCGCCAGGCGGCACCGAGGCTGGCCCCGTCACCCCCGGCGCTGCGCTGCTCCAGCTCCCAGTGGGGCCGCAGCAACCAGATCACGGTGGCGATCGGCAGCAGGTAGGACGCCGCATCGATCGCCAGGGCCATGGCGGGTCCGGAGAGGGCCACAAGCCAGCCTCCCAGCGGAGGGCCCACCAGCTTGCCGACGTTGAACACGACCGAGAAGCTGGCCAGATAGGGCGCCACCTGCTCCGGCCGTTCCACCAGCAGGGAGCAGTACTTGCTGCGAGCTGTGAGCTCAAAGGAGCTGGACACGCCCACCACCAGCGTGCTCAGCAGCAACAGGACCACCTGCCCCGTTCCCTGCAGCAGGGGAATGGCCAGGGCCCCCAGGGCTGCACCACCGAACAGTCCCCATTGGGAACGGATCAGCATGGTTTCGCAGCCCAGCCGATCGGTGAGCACCCCCGCCCGGCCGCTGACCAGCAGGCTGGGCAGGGCCAGGGCGGCGAAGTGCAGGGCCAGCAGCAGCGGGTTGCCGGTGCCGGCCATCAGGATCCAGCCCTTGGCCGTCAGCCCGGCGAAGGATCCGGAGGTGCTCAGGCCGGAGGCGAGCAGGAAAAGGGGGCGTTGGTGCCGTCGCAGCCAGCCGTCTCCGTTGCCGGGACTCAAGCCCGGCTCCGCGTGGCGTCCTGGGCCTCACGCACCATCACGCCGGCCCCCACCACCACGCCACGCAGGTCATAGGTGTCGGCGGCGGTGATCCGCACCGGCACCATCGTCCCGGGTGCGGCGCAGAGTCCACCCTCACCGGGGCTGACATGCACCTCGCCGTCCACCTCTGGGGCGAAGCGGGCGCAGCGGCCCAGCATCTCGCCGCTGGAGGGGTTCTCCTGCTCGATCAACACATCCACGATCCGGCCCACCCAGGCGCCGTTGCGCTCGGCGGCGATCGGTTGCTGCAGGGCCATCAAACGGTCCCGCCGCTCGCTGGCGATCTCCGGCGGCACGGGGTTGCTCAGTTCGGCGGCGGCGGTGCCGTCCTCCGGGGAGAAGGTGAACACGCCCACGTGGTCGAAGCGTTGCTCGGCCACGAACGCCAGCAGATGCTCGAACTGCTCTTCCGTTTCCCCAGGGAAACCGACGATGAAGGTGGTGCGCAGCACGGCGTCGGGCAGCTGGTCGCGGATGCGCTGCAGCAGGGCGCCGTTGACCCCGGTCTGCCAGGGACGGTTCATGGCCCGCAGCACCTCCGGGTGGCTGTGCTGCAGGGGGAGATCGAGGTAGGGCAGGACGTTGGGGATATCCCGGTAGGCGGTGAGCACGGTGTCGGTGAGGCCGGTGGGATAGGCGTAGTGGACCCGGATCCAGGGAATCTCCACCTCCCCGAGGGCCCTCAGCAGGTCGTCGAGGCGCGGCTTGCCGTAGAGATCCAGTCCGTAGTTGGTGGTGATCTGGCTGATCAGGATCAGCTCCTTGACGCCCTGGGCGGCCAGTTGGTGGGCTTCGGCCACGATCGATTCGATCGTGCGGGAGCGCTGGTCGCCCCGCAGCCTGGGGATGATGCAGAAGGCGCAGCGGTAGTCGCAGCCTTCGGCCACCTTCAGGTAGGCCACCGCCTCGGAGGTGGTGCGGTAGCGGGGCAGGTGTTCGTCGCCCACGAAGGTGGGCACCGCGCTGACCCTGTTGACCCGCTCCCCGGCCTCGACCCGCTCCAGCACCTCCACGATGTGCTGGTAGTCGCCGGTGCCGACGATCGCCTTCGCTTCCGGCAGGGATTCGAGCAGTTCCTGTTGAAAATGCTGGGCCAGGCAGCCGGCGATGATCAGTTCCTTGCCCTGCTCGGCCAGTTCCACCAGGGTTCGCACCGATTCGGCGCGGGCGTCCTGGATGAAGCTGCACGTGTTCACCACCACCACCCGCGCCTCGCTTTCGTCGGCACTGACGCCGTAGCCGGCCTCGGCCAGCAGGCCGAGCATGTGCTCGGTGTCCACCCGATTCTTCTCGCAACCCAGGTGGGTGAAGGCCACGGTGGGCCGTTCTCGGCTGGGCTGGGGGGACATGCTGCTGCGGGTGGAAAGGGGAACGGGCCGGCGGGCCGGCACCAGGGGCGTGGGCGCAAACGCCGATGTCCACCCTATGCAAGCCCCCGCGGCTGCGAGAATCGACCCGCGACACGTCCGTGCCTGTGACTTCCACCCGCCTCGCCAGCCGCCTCACGACGCGCCGCCGACCCGAGCCGGGTCGGCGCTGGGCGCGGGTGGTGATGGCCGTGCTGGCCACCATCGGCGTGATCGACACCGGATCGATCACCCTGAATCGCTGGGGGGTGATCGGCAGCCTCTCCTGCCCTGGAGGGGCCGAGGGTTGCGACAAGGTGCTCAACAGCCCCTGGGGGAGTGTCTTCGGCCAGCCCCTGTCCCTGTTCGGTCTGCTGGCCTACGGGTCGGTGCTGGTGATGGCGTTGCTGCCGCTGGTGCTGAAGGGCGAGGCCCGCACCCGCGTCAATGGCCTCAGCTGGTGGGGCCTGTTCCTGCTCAGCGCCGGCATGGCGATCTTCAGCCTCGTGCTGGTGGGGGTGATGGCCTTTCAGATCAAGGCCTTCTGCACCTTCTGTCTGATGTCGGCCTTGATCAGTGTGGCGTTGTTTGTGCTGAGCCTGATCGGCGGCGAATGGGAGGACGCTGGGGCCCTGATCTTCCGCGGCGTGCTCACCGCCCTGGCCGTCGGCCTGATCGGGCTCGGTTGGGCCACCTCCATGAATCGCCCCGAGGCCACCACCGGCCCCGGCATGCCGATCCCGGTGGTCGCCGCCAGCACCCCGGCCACCCTGGCCCTCGCCGAACACCTCACCGCCTCCGGAGCGGTGATGTATTCGGCCTACTGGTGCCCCCATTGCCACGACCAGAAGGAACTCTTCGGCAAGGAGGCAACGGCGAAGCTCAAGATCGTCGAATGCGCGCCCGATGGCCGCAACAGCCAGGCGGCGCTCTGCGCCAGCAAGAACATCCAGGGCTTCCCCACCTGGGAGATCAAGGGCCAGCTGGATTCCGGCCAGAAGACCCTCGCCCAGCTCGCCGCCCTGAGCGGCTTCAAGAATCTTGCAGCCCCCGTCAACTGAGGCCTTCCCCTCAGGCCTGGCCCACCGGACCGGTGAAGGGGGATCGGCCCCGTTCCTGCAGCGTGTGACGCCGCCAGAACGGCTGGGGGGTCGGGGCATCGGTGCGGTGATGGCCGCCCCGGCTCTCCACCCGGAAGGCGGCGGCCTCCATCAGCAGCTCCGCCAGCACCAGCCGCTGGCGCAGATCCTGCAGCAGCAGCAGGCGGCGGCCCTGGTCCGTCGTCAGCTGCAGCTCCTGATCGGGCGGCAGATCGTGGGCCCGGCGCAGCAGGGGGGAACGCTCATGGCCGGAGCGTTCGCTGCGGACCCGGCGCAGGGCGTCGATCAGATCCACCCCGCGCCGCTCCACCCCGGCCACCTGCCAGCACAACCGCCGCAGATCGCCGATTGAAGCGATCAGGCTGGCCTCGTCCGGGCAGGCCTGCAGTTCAGCCTGGCTGAGCGGCGGGGCCGCGGCGGCCGTGCCCTGCTGCTCAGGGGGGAGGGGCTGGGGGCACAGATGGCGTAGCCGGCGGGCGAAGACCAGGCATTCCATCAGGGAGTTGCTGGCCAGGCGGTTCGCCCCGTGGACCCCTGTGCTGCCCACTTCACCCACGGCAAAGAGACCGTCCAGGCTGGTGGCGGCCTGCAGGTCGGTGCCGACGCCCCCCATCCAGTAGTGGGCGGCCGGCGCCACGGGGATCGGGGCGTCGCAGGGCGACAGCCCCAGCTCACGGCAGCGGCGCAGGATGGTCGGAAACTGCCGGTCGAGACGTTCGCGGCCCACTGGCCGCAGGTCGAGCCACAGGTGGGTCACCCCCTGCTCCGCCATGCAACGGGCCAGGGCGCGGCTCACCTGGTCCCGGGGGGCGAGGTCGCCCCCCTCCAGTTGCGCCACCGGAGAGCGGCCAGCCCCGTCGAAGAGCCGCGCCCCCTCGCCGCGCACGGCTTCGCTGATCAGGAAATGGGGGGCGTCCGGCAGCATCAGTGCCGTGGGGTGGAACTGCACGAACTCCAGGTCCCGCACCCTGGCCCCGGCGCTCCAGGCCATGGCCACGCCATCGCCGCTCGCCTGGGTCGGGTTGGTGGTGTGGGCAAACAGATGGCCGCCGCCGCCACTGGCCAGCACCACCGCACCGGCCCGCAGCCAGCGCAGGCGGTCGCCTTCCAGCACCTGCAGTCCGACGCAGCGGCCGTTCTCCACCCACAGTTGCAGGGCGGGAATGCCTTTGCGTTGCTCCAGCCCCGGCCGGCGCCGCACCTCCCGCTCCAGGGCATCCACCAGCGCGCCACCGGTGCGGTCCTGGGCGTGCAGCACCCGGCGGTGGCTGTGGGCGGCTTCGAGGGTGGTGCTCAGGCCCTGGGGGGTGCGGTCGAAGTCCATGCCCAGTTGCACCAGCCGCTCGACGCAGGCGGGCGCTTCCCGTACCAGCACGTCCACCGCCTCCGGATCGCACAGGCCGGCTCCGGCCTTGAGGGTGTCGGCGATGTGGCTGGCGAAGCTGTCGTCGGCTCCGGTCACGGCGGCGATGCCGCCCTGGGCCCAGCGGCTGGCGGACGGTGGGCTGCTGGATTTGCTGAGCAGCAGCACCTTCAGCTGGGCAGGCAACTCCAGGCAGGTCATCAGTCCTGCGGCGCCACTGCCCACCACCACCACATCCCAGTGGCAGGCCATGCGTGGATCCGGCTCATCCAAGCGGCTGCTTCACCCCGTTGCACCGTGACTTGTGGTGGAGAGCCTATGGGACGGGCGGCGGCCGTCTGCCACCCACAAAAAAAACCGCCGTGCTGACGGCGGTTCGCAGAGGATGGTGAGGGGACGGTGGTTGGCAGGGGCTGCCAGGGATCGCCGCGCCGTCCGAGGGATCAGCGGTAGACGCCGTCGTTGATGCGATCGAAGCCCTCGTTGAGGGCGATCGCGGGCGGGGTCACGGTGAAGTTGTCCTTGTACTTGTTGAACAGCTCCTTCTGGCGATCGGTCAGATCCAGACCCAGCACGTCGTCGACGCTGTCGTAGGGCCCGCCGAGAACGATCTTGCCGGCCAGGGTCGGGTACATGCCGGGGTACTGCTGGAAACGACGCACTGAAGCGTTGTTGAGATCCACCTTGCCGACGCTCTCGGCGAGCTTGTCGTCGATCTCGTTGCGGCGTTCCGCGGCGAGGGCGGCACCGGGCAGAACCAGGGTCATGAGCAGACCGGCCAGGACCACACCACTCATCAACCAGGCAAGCAGCCGCTTCATCACGACACTCCGTTTAGGGGAAGAACCAGGGGACCCTGGCAGGGACAGGGCGGTGATCCGCAGACCACCCGTGCAACGTTACAGAAACCCCCCTGGTCTCCCCACGCCGGAGGCTCCGCTTTTGCAGATCTTCAGATCAGGCCGCTGAGGTGGGGGGCCAGCAGAGCCGCCCCCAGGAACAGGGCGTCGACGGCCAGGGTGGTGCCCAGGGCTGCGGCGGCGACCCGCCAGGCGCCTCCTTGGCTCCAGAGGCGGCGGCAGATCAGCACCAGCAGGCTGGCCGTCAGGCCGACGAGGGCCAGCGGCCAGGGCTGCAGCACCTGGATCGCGGCACCCTGCAGCAGCAGGGGCGCTTCGGCCAGAGGGGCATTGAGAACCTGGGGCCAGAGGTCCATGAGTCCGGCGGCGGCCATGACCCCATCGGTGCTCGCGGTGCCGAGCAGGGAGCCCAGATAAAAGGCGCCCGCCAGCCGCCAGCGGCCCCCGAGGCCCGCCACCGCCAGGGGCAGGGCGAAGGCCTCGATCGGCAGATGCATCACCGGGTGAAGCCGGACCCAGCCCCAGAACAGGCAGCCGCCCAGCCAGCTGCCGCAGAAGCCCACCAGCAGCACACCCAGTTGCTGCCACTGGCCCTGTCCCCGGCGCTCCAGAAGGAGGGCCAGGGCCATCAGGGGGAGGGTGAACAGGGCCGCCGCCATGGGCGCGGCCCGCACCCAGGGGGCCTGCAGGAACACCGGCACGGTGACCAGAAGGGCGGCCGTCAGGGGCAGCACGGCCGCGGCCGGTATGGCTGGCGCGGCCGCAGCCATCCGCAGTCCCGGCAGGGCCGGGGGGCGGGTCGAAAGGGTGGGTGGGACCCCGAGCAACTGGTTGTGAAGAAAGTTGTGCAACCTTAAAGGGATCGGGGGGTGCTTCCGTGACCCGTCCGGCCATAGGGTCGGCCGCAGTATCGGCTCCCCCCATGCCGCTGGTCGCCACGGCCTCCTCCCTGCCCCTGGTCGAGGCCTGCTGGCACGCCCTCGTTTTGGGGGTCGTTCAAGGGCTCACGGAGTTCCTGCCGATCAGCAGCACGGCGCACCTCAAGGTGGTCCCGGTGTTCCTGGGCTGGGGTGATCCCGGGGTGGCGTTCACGGCCGTGATCCAGCTGGGCAGCATCGCCGCGGTGCTCGGCTACTTCCGCAAGGATCTGGCCGAGGTGGGCACCGGCGTGGCCCGCGCCTTCCGCCACGGCCAGTGGAACGATCCACCGGCCCGGCTGGGGGTCGCGATCGTCCTGGGCACGGTACCGATCCTGCTGGCCGGTCTGGCCATCAAGGTGCTGCTGCCCAGCTACGAGACCTCCCCCCTACGCAGCCTGACGTCGATCGCCATCGTCTCGATCGTGATGGCGCTGCTGCTGGCGCTGGCCGAACTGGTGGGTCGTCGCCGCCGCCTGCTCGAGGCCGTCACCCCCCGGGACGGTCTGCTGGTGGGACTGGCCCAGGCCCTGGCCCTGATCCCCGGCGTCTCGCGCTCGGGCAGCACCCTGACGGCGTCGCTGTTTGATGGCTGGCAGCGCTCCGACGCGGCGCGTTTCTCCTTCCTGCTGGGCATTCCCGCCATCACCCTGGCCGGACTGGTGGAGCTCAAGGCCGCCTTCGGCTCGGTCGAAACGGGCGGTGTGATTCCGATGCTGGTGGGCATCGCCGCGGCGGCGGTGGTTTCCTGGCTGGCGATCGCCTGGCTGCTCCGCTTCCTGCAGCAGAACAGCACCTGGATCTTCGTGATCTACCGACTGCTGTTCGGGCTGGTGATCCTGCTCGGGTTCCGGGGGCTGGAGGGCGTCACACCCTGAGGGGGTGGGGCCGCCACACTGAAGCCACAGTCCTGTCGCCCTCGCCGTCACCCCCGTGTGGAAGGAGCCCTCCCTTGCCCTTGCCGGGCCCGTCACCCAGCCCCGGCCCGCCCTTGTGGCCACGGTGGAGCCCGGCTCGATCGCTGAGGAGCTGGGCTTTCAGCCCGGTGATCGCCTGCGCAGCATCAACGGGATCCGGCCGCGGGACCTGATCGACGTCCAGGTGCTGCAGGGGGAGGAGGAACTGGTGCTGGAGGTGGAGGACCCCGACGGCACCCTGCATGTGGTGGAGCTGGAGAAGGATCTGGATGAAGGGCTGGGGCTGGGCTTCAGCGAGGCCCTGTTCGACGGCCTGCGCCAGTGCAACAACCACTGCCCCTTCTGCTTCATCGACCAGCAACCGCCGGGGCGGCGCGACAGCCTTTACCTAAAGGACGACGACTACCGGCTCAGCTTTCTCTACGGCTCCTATCTCACCCTCACGAACCTGACGCCGGCCGACTGGAGCCGGATTGAGGAGCAGCGTCTCTCCCCCCTGTTCGTCTCGGTCCACGCCACCGACCCGGAGCTGCGCAGCCGCCTCCTGGTCAACCCGCGGGCCGGCCTGCTGCTGGAGCAGCTGGCCTGGTTCGCCGAGCGGCGCCTCCAGATCCACGCCCAGGTGGTGGTGTGTCCGGGGCTGAACGACGGCGAGGCCCTGGAGCGGACCCTCACCGACCTGGCGCGCTTCGCCACCGGGCCCTGGCCGGCGGTGCTCTCCACGGCCGTGGTTCCCGTAGGCCTGACCCGGTTCCGGCCGGATGGGGACGCGCTGCGCCCGGTCGACCCCGCCGGGGCCCTGGAGGTGATCGCGCGGGTGGAGAGGCTGCAGCCCGCCTTCCAGGCCAGCAGCGGCAGCCGTTTCGCCTGGCTGTCCGATGAGTGGTTCCTGATTGCCGGCCGGCCCCTGCCGCCGCGGGCCAGCTACGAGGATCTGCCCCAGCAGGAGAACGGCGTCGGCAGCATCCGCGCCTTCCTGGAGGACCTGGAGGGCGCCACCCGGGAGCTTCCCGCCAGCATCCCCACCCCGCGCCGCTGCAGCTGGGTGGTGGGCCGCCTCGTGGCCGAGGCCCTGCAACCGGTGGTGGAGCGGCTCAACCGGGTCGAGGGGCTGGAGCTGGTCCTCCATGGCCTGCCCAGCCCCTACTGGGGCCAGGAACAGGTGGTCACCGGGCTGCTGACCGGCTCCGATCTGATCGAGGGGCTCAGCAACCGTGACCTGGGGGAGGAACTGCTGCTGCCGCGGGTGATGCTGCGGGAGGGGGAGGAGGTGTTTCTGGACGACACCACGCTCGCCGACCTGCGCGACCGTCTGCCTGTGCCGGTCCGGTTGCTGGGGGGTGCGGACGATCTGGTGGCCGGCTGCCTCGGCACCCCACGGGGAGGTGCTTAAGCTCGGGCGGAAGCGAACGGTCCAACGTGAGGCGCCAACCACTCCTGCTCGCGGCACTGGTGGTGCTCCCGTCGGTTGGCTTCCAGACACTGCCGCTGCGCGCCCAGACGGCTCCGGCCCCCGCCAGCCCGGTCCTTCCAGCTCCCGAGGCCCTGCCCCTGGCCCCGGAGGTCAAGGGACCGCGGCCGAAATCGAACCCCAGCGTGCTGGCTCCCGCCGCCAAGGAGTTGCCGCCCGCCCTGCTGGATCTGAAGGCTCCCAATCCCTTGGCCCTGCCGGTCAAGCCCTCCCAGGTGCGCATCCGGGAACTGCGGCCCCTCGGCCTGGCCGATGTGGAAACCCTGGTCGAAGTCAACAATCCCGAGCTCAAGGCGATCGCCAGCCAGGTGGAGCAGGCCCAGTCGGCCCTGCGCGCCCAGATCGCCCTCTGGTATCCGACCATCCAGCTGAATGCCAACAGCCTGCCCACCTACACCGGCGGTCAGCAGTTCAGCAGTGCCTTCACGGGCACCGGCCAGGAGCAAGGCAACACAATCACCAGCATCTGGCGGATGCAGGCCGTTCTCCAGGCCAGCTGGGGCCTGATCAACCCCACGCGCACACCGCAGATCGCCGCGGCCCGTGACCGGTTTGAGCAGGCCAAGAACCAGTACCTGATCGGTCTGCGGACCCGCCGCCTGGAGGCCGCGGAGGCCTTCTTTAATCTTCAGGTTTCCGATGAGACGGTCCGCATCGGCCAGGAGTCGGTGCGATCGTCGCTGGTGAGTCTGCGGGATGCCAAGGCCCGCTTCCAGGCCGGCGTGGCCACCAAGCTGGAGGTGCTGGAAGCCGAAACCCAGCTGGCCCGCGACCAGCAGGTGCTCACCCAGGGTCTGGCCGACCAGGCCATCGCCCGCCGCGCCCTGGCCGACCTGCTCGATCTGCCCCAGGACGTGACGCCCACCTCCAAGGAGCCGTCGCGGGTGGTGGGCTCCTGGCTGCCCTCGCTGCAGGAGAGCATCATCGCGGCCTACGCCTTCCGGGAGGAGCTCGACAATGTCCTGCTCAACATCTCCATCGCTAACAGCGAAGCGAACACCGCCCTGGGCCAGGTCCAGCCCTTCCTGAACATCGCCTACGGCCTCACCGGGGGTCGAACCAGTGGTGTCCAGTTCGCCAACCGCAGCACCCCAGGTGTGAACTTCGGCAATGACAGCTGGTCGGTGGAGAATACGGTGGGCCTGAACCTCAGCTGGTCCCTCTTCGATGGCGGTGCCGCCAGGGCCAACTATCGCCGCCAGAAGCAGGTGGCCCAAGAGAACAGCTTCCGGTTCGCCCAGCAGCGGGACGCCATCCGCCAGCAGGTGGAAACCAATTTCTACGAACTCGAGAAGAACAACCGCAACATCACCACCACCTCCCGCGAGGTGATTTCCACCAGGGAGTCCCTGCGTCTGGCCCGCCTGCGCTTCCAGGCCGGCGTCACCACCCAGCGGGAGGTGGGGGACACCCAGCGCGACCTCACCCAGGCAGAAGTGCGCTGGTCGACGGCCATCTCCGACTACAACAAGGCCCTGGCCCGGCTGCGGCGCTTCACCGGCCTCGACCAGGTCGGCCTCTGCCAGCGTCAGTCCCTTCCCGCCACCAGTCCCAAGCCGGCAGGCGCCTCTGAGATACCGGTGGAGCCCCAGCCCCTGATTCCGGCCTGCCGTGCCGGCAGCCCGATCGGGTCTGAGGCGATGCCGCCGGGGTCCTGAGGCCCGTTGTCGCCCCATCTCCGCTCCGGTCTGACCCTCCCCGCCACCGTGCGCCTCGGACTCTTCCAGGGATGTCTTGGCTGTCTGGCGGTGATCTTTTCCGGCCTGCTCAATCGGATCATGCTCAGTGAGCTGGACTTTCCCGGGCTGCTGGTGGGTGGCGCCCTGGCTTTCGAGCAGTTCGTGGCCCCATCGCGGGTGCTGTTCGGCCAGATCTCCGATGCCCATCCCCTGGCGTCCCGTCACCGGGTTCCCTACGTGCTGATCGGCACGGCGGCGTTCTGCCTGCTGGCGGTGCTGTCGGTGCCCCTGATCTTCCAGGTGGGACGCCTGCTGCAGGACGGCAGCCAGCCCGGCCTCGCCCTTGGCATCGCAGCCCTCTGCGGCCTGTTCGCCCTGTACGGCCTCGCGATTTCCATTGCCACCACCCCCTATCTGGCCCTGGTGATCGACCGCACCAGCGAACAGGAACGGCCCCGGGCGGTGAGCATCATCTGGTGCATGCTCACCGTCGGCATCGTCATCGGTGCGGTGTCCATCGGCGTGAGCCTGCGCTCCCTGGATGGGGTCAGCGATCCAGTGGTGCTCCAGGCGGTCCTCTCCCGCTTCATGACGATCGTGGCCGCCGCCGTGATGCTTCTCACCGTGGTGGCCACCTGGGGAATGGAGTCGCCCCTGCGCGAGCGCAGCGACGGCCTACCGGCCAGGCGGGAGGACGCCATCGGCCTGCGGCAGTCCTGGACGCTCATCACCTCCAGCCGCCAGGTGCTGATCTTCTTTTCCTTCCTGATCCTGTTCACCCTGGCCCTGTTCCTGCAGGATCCGGTTCTCGAGAGCTACGGCGCCCAGGTCTTCGCCATGCCGATCGCCGCCACGGCCCAGCTCAACGCCTTCTGGGGTGTGGGCACCCTGGTGGGCCTGCTGCTGGCGGGACTCTGGGTGGTGCCAGTGATGGGCAAGATGGCCACCGCCCGGCTCGGCTGCCAGCTGATCGCCCTGTCCCTGCTCCTGCTGCTCGTGGCGGGTCTGACGGCCAAGATCCCCTTTCTTCAGGCCGTGATGGTGCTGTTTGGACTGGCGGCTGGCATCGGCACCAACAGTGCCCTTTGCCTGATGCTCGACCTGACCCTGCCCCAGGCCGCCGGCACCTTCGTCGGGGTCTGGGGCCTGGCCCAGGCTCTGTCACGGGCCATTGGCAAGCTGCTCGGCGGTGGCCTCTACGACATCGGCCGCTCCCTGCCGCTGGGGGATGGCCCGTATGGGCCCTTCGCCCTTGTCCTGGGTGTGGAGTTGCTGGTGGCCCTGGCGGCCCTGGTGCTGCTCGCCCGTGTCAATGTTCGCCAGTTCCGGGAGGACACCTCCCGCAGCCTCAGCCAGGTCCTGGAGCTGGAACTCGGATGACATCCCTATCCCCGCACCTGCTCGATCCCCGCCTGGAGGCCCTGATCGATCGGGTCGCCGAGCGACAACGCGCCGATTTCGGCCACAGCCAGCCCGATCTGAAGGCCGATGGTTCCTTCATCACCGCCTGTGATCGCTGGAGTGATGCCACCCTGGTGGAGGGGCTGGCCCAGCTGTTCCCGGGGGAAGGGGTGCTCAGCGAGGAAGGCCGGCAGCAGGTGCCCGCCACCCCGGCGTACTGGGTGGTGGATCCCCTCGATGGCACCACCAACTTCGCCGCCGGAATTCCCTACTGGGCGATCTCGATCGCCCGCTTCGAGGCCGGAGTGCCGGTGCTGGCGATCCTTGATGTGCCACCGCTGCGGCAGCGAATCGTGGCCATCCGGGGACAGGGTGCCTGGCGCAACGGCAATGCCATTCCGCCCCCGGCCGAGCAGGTGCACAACGCCGGCTGTGCCTCCCTCTGCAGCCGATCGATCCGGGTGCTTCAGAAACTGCCGGATCGGCCATTCCCCGGCAAGATCCGCCTGCTGGGCGTGGCCAGCCTGAACCTGGTGTCGGTGGCCATGGGCCAGACGATGGCGGCGCTGGAGGCCACACCAAAGATCTGGGACCTGGCGGCGGCCTGGCTGGTGCTGGAGGAACTGGGCTGTCCCCTGCGCTGGCTCGGACCAAGCCCACAAGGACTGCAGGCCGGAACAGACCAAGCCCAGACGGATTTCCCTGTGCTGGTGGCCAACCGGCAGGAGACTCTGGAGCGCTTCATGCCCTGGGCCGAAGCGCTGGAGGCGAAGGCCCCGCCGAAGCAGGTGGTATGATTTTGGACTGCGCCCCAGAGAGCGAGAGCTCGAGCGGGGAGCAGGCTTACGAGATCAAGAGGCGCGAGCCGACGGTGTTGTAAGTTTTCTGAGTCGCCGGGAGGCGACGCGCCGCGAGAGCCCCGGAAGGGGTGGAGCGGTAGAACCTGGACAACCAAAAAAGTTTAGGAACTGACGCTTCCACT